>ULYL01010442.1_pt1 | contig 82173 bp, 59 predicted proteins | sample 1962211 | NCBI WGS metagenome assembly ULYL01 (sample SAMEA4835864, study PRJEB28245) | human gut metagenome | biome: gut microbiome; material: fecal sample | place: Denmark | collected 2008
TTGTGCGAGGGAAATCATTTTCGTTTTATAGAGGAAAGATAGGTATTTTTTCAATACCCTCCACCTATCAAAAGTACATCTTGGACGAACTGTCTAGGAATAATTGACGAACAGTGGCGTTTTGCTGACCATCACCATTTTGTCAACACTGCCTCAAAATTGCTCTTAGGTCCAATCAACTGAGGGTGCTGAGGATGCTCACTATTTTTGCTCCTTTCCGTGACATCTGCATAAACATACTTATATAGTTCTGAGACCGTAACATTTCTATCCCCATTGTAATCTGCCTTTCCACGAAGACCTTTCAACAATGCTTGGGTGAAATAACCATTTCCAAGCCATCTGTTTTCCCATGAATATTCATTGGCACGACTTGCCATCATAAAAATCACCTTATTGCCAGAGCCCTGTCCCCAACTGTAATCAGAGCCTGCCTCATCTGTCACACTACCCGACTCACAGGCATCAACAAAGCAGAAAACATTCTTGGTTCTTGCCTCAGACAATTTCTTCACAATCAGTTTATAAGGCAACAACATAGGACCATAGCCCACAATGCTGCCAGCAGTGCCATGACCAGAAAAGAAGAAAATGATCTTATCTTTGGAATTAGCCAGTTTTACGATGGCATCCAACTTCTTCATGATATTCTCTGGAGTAGCATACTTACTCGTAATTGTAGCAACGACTGCCCCTTGCTTTTTGAAAACAGCTTGCATCTCCTTCACATCCTTGGTCGTATTCGACAGATTGTTCACATTCTCTGCATTATAGTTACTGACTCCTGCCAACAGAGCGTAAGTACGTTGGGCATCGACCTGAAGAAAGACGAACAACAAGGTCAACAGTAATAAAAAAATCTTTTTCATACCTTAATTATATATATAGTTAATATTAGAAGTCAACACTTCATTTTGGATTTATCCACATTTACATTTCGAACACTGCATCGCCCTAATCTCATTCTTTCTCAATGTATGAGCACATTTTGGATTAGGACAAGCATGGAATTTTTCCCTCTCCACCTGAAGTTTCTTTTTCTTCTCAGCTGGATTAAAGAATATCGTACTCAACAATGACACAGCAGAGCCCAATCGAAGAAGCATGAGTTGCAAAGGTCCATGGCTGACAACAAAAGATCCTACCAATGCTATCAAAGAGGCAGATGCTATCAATAGTCTCATCATTCGTGCCATTTTCTCTGAACTTTCCTCCTTGGCATCAAACTCATCCTCCAATTTGTTGAGATATTCAAATTCCTCGATGAAATCTGTATTTTGCAAATGAATGGCATAGAAAGAGCAACCATTGGCATTGCTAGGTCCTAGACAGATAAATGTCATCGGCGTAATCACCATAGTACCCACACGACGCATCTCTCCATCTTCACCACGAACAAAAGTACCATTGGTAGAGTTTAAATCTTCCAATGTCCAAACGCCATCATCGCCAATCGTTATACGAGCATGCTGATGGCTAACTCCCATTTGAGTGATTTTAAAGGGTTGATTCCCCTCTGTCCCCAATATGAACTGTTTCATTGTTTTTAATTTTTATACTAGTTGCTATTGCATCCTTATAGACCCTAAGGGTCTTCTTGGACACGTTGATTCTTATTTCGTTTCCCTTGCAAGATAGCAGCATCTGCTGCTTCAACAGATCTATCTTCTGCAAGAAAGAGTGATTCACTATCAGACTTCTTCCAACTCTGACAAACTTGGATTTCTTCTCCTTGATACTCTTCAAGGTTTGTTCCACCTTGGAAATACCAGAAGACAACATGATTTCCTTCCGATAGATGGTGAGTATCTTCGAATAGTTACCATTGGCTTGAATGACAGCAATCTCTTCCGAGTCCACCACGGTCAATTCATCTCGTGTATTGAAAAATAGCTTTGCCATGATTGTCTTTTTTACTTTTTCATATAAACCACAATATTATCATCCATACTATCGTTAAGCTTATATTCTACTATTTTACTAAAAACATATGGCAAAAATACGAATAAAAAGCGAAATCAACAACATTTTTATCATAAAATTCGACAAAAATATTGCTGATTTATATTTTTCGATAAATCTGAAAGAAAAATGAATCATATGAAAGCGGAATCACACCAATTTCATCCGACATCCTCATAAGTTACAATCATCGCCTTCTTTAAAGGATATAAAGAATGCAGAGCGGATAACACCTGACTTTTCGAGCTGATGATAACCAAGTTTAACGCTCACTTGTTTCCTTTTCCATCAATTTTATGTAATTTTGCAGCCCGAAAAGAAAAACAAGGTAAAAGGAACAAACATTCTCAATAGGTATATATAAAATATGAGCAGTAATAACGTAAATGACATGACTGTTGGTTCGCCGATGCGAGCCATCTTCCGATTCGCAGTGCCCCTTATCCTGGGCTATATCCTGCAACAGATGTATCTCATCATCGACACCGTCATCGTGGGACGATGGATCGGCGTGAATGCCTTGGCAGCCATTGGTGCCTCCACCTCCATCATGTTCTTGATCATGGGCTTCTGCAATGGTTCGTGCGCCGGCTTCGCCATCCCAGTGGCTCAGGCTTTCGGGGCGAAGGACTTCCGAAAAATGCGAACCTACGTGAGCAACAGCTATCGCATCGCCATCACCTTCGCCGTGGTCATCACCCTCTTGTCGTGCCTTTTCTGCAAGAAGATTCTGCATCTCGTCAACACTCCATTGGAGGTATTCGATGATGCCTACATCTTCCTCATGCTCCAGTTTGCGGCGATACCTTTCACGATAGGCTACAACCTGCTGGCAGGACAAATCCGTGCCCTCGGCAACTCGAAGCAACCATTCTACTTCCTCATCACCGCCTCTGTTGTCAACATCCTCCTCGATGTTCTCCTCATCTTGATTCTGGGACTTGGCGTGGAGGGAGCCGGCATCGCTACCCTTCTCTCGCAAGCCTTCTCGGTATGCCTCTGCATCCGGTTCATCAAGAAGAAGATGCAGATACTGATACCGCAAGGTGAGGAATGTGACTTTGACAACAAGAAAATCAGTATATTATTAAATAATGGTGTGCCGATGGGTTTGCAATTCTCCATCACCGGCATCGGCATCATCATGCTCCAGAGTGCCAACAATGCCCTGGGCATCACTTGTGTGGCAGCCTTCATCGCCGCCATGCGCATCAAGTATCTCTTCACTTGTGTCTTTGAGAACATCGGTGTGGCGATGGCGACCTATTGCGGTCAGAACCTCGGTGCCAAGAAGATGGAACGCATCTCACAGGGCGTGAGAGCCGCCATCAAGATGATGCTCATCTTCTTCGTGTTCAGTTTCATCGTCATCACTCCTTTTGCCGACGACATGATGACGCTCTTCGTGGATAAGGGCGAGGCTGAGGTGGTGACCTACGCAGCAGAGTTTATGCGCATCGCTTGCTACTTCTATCCTTGCCTCGGCTTGCTCACCATCTTCCGCTACAGCATCCAGGGCTTGGGATACAGCAATCTCTCGATGATGAGCGGTGTGATGGAGATGATAGCGAGATGTGGTGTGAGCCTTTGGCTAGTTCCAGCCTTTATGTGGACAGGTGTCTGCTATGGCGACCCAGTGGCATGGGTCATGGCGGATATGTTCCTCCTCCCTGCCTTCTGGTGGCTATTCAAACACTTGAAGAAAAGGATTATTTGAATGCTCCAGAGTCGGCATCTCTATTGTTGATGTTCTTCTGGATATCCTTCTTCTTGCCAGAGAAGAAGTTCCAGCTGACTCCGATGCTCACCATGCGGTTGTTGTCCTTGATGGTGTGCCACTCCTTGCGACTCAATATCGGGTTGTCGATGATCTCGAAGCGATACTTGGCATCATTGAAGAGCCAATAACCCGTAGCGGTGATGCGCCAGTTGCCCAACTGATAATACACAGAGAAGTTGCTGGCACTCTCATCCCAATAGTTGTAGGGTCCCCACGGTTTCTTCGCCACGATATTGCCGATGTAGGAGGCACCCCACTTGCCTTTGCGAACATCTATCTGATAGGTGAGCGGAATGCGCCACTGGTTGTGCTTGCCGATGATGCCACTGCTCATGGAATATCGCTCGAAGGAGCCATACAAGCCGATGTTGAGCAACTCATTCTTGAAAGGCTTGATGTTGATGGCATATCCCATGCCATACCACCACTGATAGTGGGAGTTCTCATAGGTTTGCACCAAGTACTTCTCCCCTTGGATGGTGCGCCACTCATAATAGACACTCATCGGACTGTCGGTATAGACACCGAAGAAAGCCAACTGGCCTTGTATCCATGAGGCATAATGGTTGATGCGGAGGAAAGTACCATACTCATTGTTGGAGGTGAGGTTCGGGTTGCCTTGGTTCACGACCCCAGGGATGATGATGGTGGTATTCTCGTTGAGATTCGCTATCGGTGGATAGTTCACACCATTGAGCGTCTGCAACTGGATGGAACCATTCTTGAGCGGATAAGTGAGCAGGAAGGTTGGACGGATATAACTGTTGATCTTCCTGGTGTCGTCATTTTTCTGCTCTCGCCATACTCCCTCGGCACCGATGCGATAATTCAACTTGCCCAGGTTGTTCTGGTATTCAGCGGAGAAGGTCTGGATGTTGATGCGAGAAGAACTGTTGTAAGGCTCATACCCCGACAAGACATTGCGAATGGTGTAATCCGACCATTTCAACCAGTTGTTCCATCCCAAGGTCAACTCTCCCTTCTTCCATTGCTTGCTATAGTTCACCTCGGTGAGGAGTGAATAGGAATTGTTCTTCGAGCGCATCTTGTCATCGACGAGGATATTGTCATCGGCATCAGTCGCCGACATTTCCTTCTGCATCGGCGCGGCATCTGCCTGGGCATCATCCCCTACCTTCCACTGCTGGTTGAGGTCTTGCTGGTCATTGTGATAATAAGTACCCAGCACATCCACGTCAATCTGCTGCTTATGTGGGAGTTGCTTGCTCAGATAGAGGTCGAGCGAAGGACCGAAAGTGTTGGTATAGTTGTCGTTGTGCCCCTTTCCATTCGTCCACTCCGGATGGTTTTGCGCCAAGATATCCACATTGCCACGATAGAATGTGTGCAGATAGTTAGGGGTGGCGGTGACTTGGAAGGTGATGTCCTCCGGCTTGCTGTAGGCATACTTCAGGTTCATCGTATTGTTGGTGTAACCGAAGTGCTTCTTGTAGGAGTAGAGGTAGTCCGCCAGGCGGTCGTCGAGCATGAAGGAATAGTGGTCCTCTCCGATGCAATCGTGATAGTTGCGCATCTCGATATTGTAGTCGAAGAAGAATTGGCTATATCCCTTGTTATATTTATAATAGGTGTTGCCATTCACGAAACCCGTGGTGAAAGCCGTCTTGGCATCGAAGCCCACGGCATAACCCGTATCAAGCGGTTTGGTGATGATGTTGACGAGAATATCGACATCTCCATATCGGGCAGGAGGCGCATCGTAGTACTCCACCTTCTTGATTTTCTCGGCAGGTATCGACTTGAGGTCGTTGTCGCTCGTCATCGCCACATCGTTGATGAGAATCTTCATCTTCTTGTTGACGATGCTGCGTGTCTTGCCGGTCACGGGGTCTATGATGATGCCAGGGATATTGGCGATGAGGTCTTGGGTGTGACGGGAGTTCTTCACCTGTTCCTCGTTGAAGGTGTAGGTGGCATGGTCGCCACGATCGGTACGGAGGTTGCCCTTCACCATCACTCGCTTGAGTTGGTAGGCATCGGCTTGCATCCGGATGGTTCCGATACGACCGACATTCACCAAGCGGCTAATGGTCTTATAGCCCACGTAGCTCACCTTCATGATGGCTTGATTCTGTTCGCAAGGTATCACGAAGTCGCCATTGGCATTGCTCACACCACCACAGAGGAAGGTGGAATCGTGAGGATTGAGCAACTACACATTGGCAAACTCCACAGGCAGGTTGTGGTTGTCGATGAGTCGGCCTATCAACTTGCGTTCGCTCTTTCGGATGCACTCCACAGTAATCAAACTGTCGCTCACCACCATCTTCATCGGATAGAAGCCTATCACTCGGCGGATGGCATCGGGAATATTCGGAGCCTCCACATCCTGGGTGACGGTGAAATCCTCCAACTCGTTGTAGATAAAGCTCACCTTGTAGCGAGCGGAAGCCTTGTCGAGGTCGATGAGCACATCCGACATGCTACGGTTGTGGTAGTGGCGAGAGAGATGTTGGGCACTTGCCAAGGACAGGAAAGTGACCCACAAGAATATGATGAATGAAAATCGCTTCATAAGACTGCATTTTTAACATTGGGGGATATACTATTGAACGATGATTTCGTCGTTCTTCAGTTCAATATTGACATTGTCGAATTGATTCAATTCCTTGACGATGTTCTCTATCTTCGTATGGCTATCCCATTCATAATAGAGGCGAAGGCTCTTTGCCCCATCGCTCTCAAACTTGACTTGCAGGTCATAGTAGTTGGCGATTTCAGTCATCATCTTGTCGAGCGTGACATTCACGAAAGTTTTGTGGATGGCAGGTTTCTCAGCTTTCACTTCTTCGAATGGCGAGGCAACCTTGGCGGTATCGCCCTTCACGGCATCTTTTACCATCGCATTTTCCACAATCGGCATCGGCTCCTGGCTCTTGCTGATATAGGTGTGGATGGCGGCGAAGGCTATGCCTGAAATCAAGACAAAGCCAACGATGGAAGCGGCTATCTTGCGCCAAGAGAAAGGGCGGTGCTCATCGGCATGAGAATTCATCGGTATGACCTCTGCATTCTCTTCGACATGATGCTCTTCACTGAATTTCGCCCAAGCCTCATCTACATTCAAGCCTTGGGAAGATTTTTCATCCTCACCTTCCCATGCCTTTTCATCCGAATCTTCCAGACTTTGCTTCAAGAGAGCCGAATCCACCTCTTGCATGGTCTGATAGAGCTTGCGACACTCCTCATCTCGCAATATCTCACAAACCTCGTCATCAGTATATTTCTCCTGATGATCGATGATGTCCAATATCTTTTCAAACTTATCCATAATCTTCACTCTTTTCTAAGGGTTAAAAATATCAACTGTGAACAAACTACTTTTTGTAGAATCTCTACGGATTAAACTTTTGTTGTAATTTCTTGATGCCTTGTGCCAGATGTTTATAAACTGCCACCTCGCTGATGCCCAACTCCGTGGCTATCTCCCGATATTTCAGCTTTTGCCGAAAGCGGAGTTGCAATACCTTGCGAGTTTGGGGTGTCAACTCACTCTCCATATAAGAAAGGATGGCTTCTTGCCTATCCTCCTCTTCCCTTTCGGAAGTAAAGTCGAAAGCCCCTCTGCTCATAGAGGTATCATTTAGCGGCAGAATGGATGACGAGGCATCAAGTTGCAGCAGGTGGTGAACTCTGTCCTTCATCTTCTGCCGATTGATAAGTGTCAGGCATTTGTTGCGCACACAAACCAACAAGTAGCTGCTCTCCGTTTCGGGACGTAAGGTGACTTTTCCGTCTAGCACTTCGGCGAAGACATCGCTCACCACGTCTTGGCTTGCCGCCTCATCCTTCAGAAGCACCAAGGCGAGTTGGTACATCCGGGGGTAATGCTGTCGGAAGAGCCGTTCGATATGTTCTTTTGTCATTTGCATGATTTTTCTTGTTATTGTTTGGTTATAGTACAAACTGCCTTTTATTTTCCTAACCCTAAGTTGGAAGATTTTTTGCAAAGATAATGCAAACGAGCGCAATGAAAGTTTACTTTCTAATTGCCGAGTGCAGCTTATCTTCTGCAAAAATACTAAAAATCTAGGGAGATTCGTTAGAAAAGTGGAGGAATTTCAAATTATTCCTTAGAAAAAATGTGGATTTCCATCAACATTCATCAGAAAAAATGTAATATTTACTTGTTTATTCGTCAGAAAAAGTGTATATTTGCAGCGATTATTCGTCAGAAAAAGTGTGAATCATGAAAAGATATATATATAAACAGCTTTTGGCATGGAAGAATGAAAAAGAACATAAGCCTCTGATTCTCAATGGAGCAAGACAAGTTGGAAAAACCTACATCTTACGAGAATTTGGAAGAAATGAATATAAAAGGATGGCTTTCTTTAGTCTTGACCGTGACCAAAAAGCTTTGGAAATATTCAACAAGGGAGGCAGAGCCACTGATATGCTGATGGCTTTGTCGGCTATCTGTCATGAGGATATAACCCCTCACGACACCCTTGTGGTGCTCGATGAGATACAAAATTGCCCTAAGGCTTTGGAGGCATTGAAGTTCTTCTGCGAAGAAACACCAGAGATAGACATTGTTGTGGCAGGTTCACTCCTGGGCTTATCAATACATAGCGGTGTGTCATATCCCGTAGGAAAAGTGGAAGAATTGCACCTCTATCCAATGACCTTCTTGGAATTTTTGGAGGCAATGGGAAAGACGCAGTTAGTCAATCTATTGGAGAACAAGAACTGGACAGTCATCAATATGCTCGAAACAGAACTCATCAGTTCGTTGCGCCAATATTATTATGTAGGAGGAATGCCAGCTGCCGTCTTGGCTCACATCGAAAAAAAGGGATGGAAAGAAGTGAGACGAATACAACAGCAAATTATCACCGACTATAGGCGTGACTTCTCCAAGCATGCTCCGACACGTGAAATACCCCGCATCAACATGGTATGGGATAGCATTCCTGCCCAACTTGCCAAGGAAAACAAAAAGTTTGTCTATGGCGCAGTGAAGAAGAGCGCTCGTGCCGCCGACTTCGAAATGGCCATCCAATGGCTGATAGACGCAGGATTGGCTTACAAGGTACCGAGAGTGAATGCCCCTCGACTGCCACTCAAGTTTTATGAAGACATCAGTGCCTTCAAGCTCTTTATGCTCGATGTAGGATTGATGGGGGCAATGGCAGAGACAACCGCCGAATCTGTAGTGGTGGGAGACAACATCTTTTCTGAATACAAGGGTGCTTTTACTGAGCTTTATGTATTCACCCAGCTGAAGGCTTTGGGATATTCTCTGTATTATCATGCAGTGGATAACTCCACGATAGAAATTGATTTCTTGACGCAAAGAGACAACCAAGTGATACCTATCGAAGTAAAAGCCGAAGTGAACGTGAAGGCTAAGTCGCTGCGAACATTCATCAGCAACAACCCTGAGCTGAAAGGCATCCGCTTCTCTATGCTCCCTTACAAAGAGCAAGATTGGATGACCAACATACCGCTCTATGCCTGCATGGCATGGTAAACATTTCGTTAGAAAAGTATATCTTTAGAAAAAACTATCAAGCTATAGCAACAATGAAGAAACAAGGAACCTTACTGATTGTAGATGACAATCGCAACATTCTTACCACCGTGAGGATGCTGCTCGAACCCATATTCTCCCAAATCATCACCATCGCCAACCCTAACTCCATCCCTGCCAAGCTCAGGGAGGAGAAGCCCGATGTGGTTTTGCTCGACATGAACTTCTCCAGTGGTATCAACTCCGGCAACGAGGGATTGTATTGGCTTCGTGAAATCAAGAGCCTCCGACCACAGACGGAAGTGGTGCTCTTCACCGCTTACGCCGATATTCAACTTGCCGTGACAGGCATCAAGGAGGGAGCCACCGACTTCATCGTCAAGCCTTTCGACAACGAGAAGATGATTCGTACCCTCGTGGAGGCAAGGGATAGGAACAAGGCTGTGGATAAGTTATCCACCAAGAATTGTGGAAAAACTTCGCAAAGTGCTATGTATTGGGGAGATAGCGAAGTTATGAACAGTTTAAGGAACATTGTGGATAAAGTGTCGAAAACGGATGCAAATATCCTGATTACGGGAGAGAATGGAACGGGTAAAGAGGTGCTAGCCAACGAGATACATCGTTTATCCACACGCAGCAAGAAGAAAATGCTACCTGTGGATATGGGTGCCATCACCGAAACCCTCTTCGAGAGCGAACTCTTCGGTCATGTGAAGGGAGCCTTTACCGATGCCAAGGCGGATAAGCCGGGCAAGTTTGAGCTAGCCAACGACAGCACTATCTTCCTCGATGAGATAGGGAACCTATCCTATGGTTTGCAGGCGAAACTCCTCACCGCCCTTCAGCGCAGAAGCATCGTAAGAGTGGGTGGTTCTACCCAGATACCTATCAATGTTCGATTGATTTGCGCCACCAATCGCAACCTACAGGAGATGGTGAGCAATGGCGAGTTTCGAGAGGACTTGCTCTACCGCATCAACACCATCCACCTCGAATTGCCAGCCCTTCGACAGCGCAAGCAGGACATCGTGCCCCTTGCCCAGCGATTCCTCCAACAATATGGCGACCTATATAATAAGGTGAGCATCCAGTTATCCCCATCGGCAGCGGAGAAAATCACCGAGTTACCTTGGTATGGCAATATCCGAGAGTTGCAACATGCCATCGAGAAAGCCGTCATCCTCTGTGATGGCAATATCATCATGCCCGATGACATCGACGGCGGCAACCCTATCAAGAAGGAGAAACCACTCGAAGAGGTGCAGACACTCGATGAGATGGAGCATCGTATGATAGAGAAAACCATCAAGGAGTGTGAGGGCAATCTATCCATGGTGGCTGCAAGACTGGGCATCTCCCGACAAACGCTCTATAATAAGATGAAGAGATATGGGATATAGAGAGTGAAGAACGAAAAAATTCAATAGTATTTTGGGGTTATGGATGTTAAGTTAGTCATTATAGTTCTTTTGTTGGTGGTATCGGTAGCAGGCTACATCCGTCTTTATCGCCACTATCGTCGTAACATCAAGAAGGTGATTTTCCTTTTTGATGCCATCGACAATGTGGATTTCTCCTTCAATTTTCCGATGCAAGGCGTATCGAAGAACGACCGCATCTTGCACCAATCCCTCAACCGCATCAAGGCTTTCTTGCAACATACCAGGGAGGAGCAGATGGAGCGTGAGAAATATTACGAGAAGATATTGAACATGGTGGATGCTGGCATCATGGTGGTGGATAGTCACGACAATGTGTTGCAACATAACCAAGCCGCCCTCCGCCTCCTCGATACCGATGTGCTCACCCATCTCAACCAAGTAAGGGAGAAGTTGAAGGATGAGCATCTCTCCAAGCATGAGACCGCTACCATGATCAAAGACAAGCCAGTACGCATCATCGCCATCAGTGATGTGAGCCATGAGCTGAGCAACCAGGAGATTGACTCTTGGATCAAACTCATCCGTGTTTTGACCCACGAAATCATGAATACTATCACACCTGTTACCTCGCTGAGCGAAACCTTGCTGAAGGAATTGGAAGAGGACATGCACTGGGAGGGCAGGTTTGCCACCTGCCCCAATTCCCCAAAGGAAAAAGACCTCCGCATCGGCTTGGAGACGATTCACAAGACAGGCACAGAATTGCTTTCTTTCGTGAACAACTATCGCCGCTTTACCCATGTTCCTCAACCTCAGCCATCCCTCTTCTATGTAGAGCCATTCCTGAATCGCATGGCGATGCTATGCAATCACGAGGTCAGCATCGAGGTTTCGCCAAAAAACCTTATCGTCTATGCCGACGAGAGCCTCATCGCCCATGTGGTGACCAATCTTCTGAAGAATGCGACAGAAGCCATCAAGGAGCATTCAGAGAATTTCTCCACAGGAACTGATAAATCGAAAGAAACTGATAAATCGAAAGATTGTACCTTTGCACAAAATCCATACATCCAAATCAAAGCATACGCCAACGAGCAGGAAGCCATCATCATCGACGTGATCAATAACGCCGGTCTCATCCCCGACGACATTGCTGCCCATATCTTCATCCCATTCTTCACCACAAAGAAGGAAGGCAGCGGCATTGGCTTGTCCCTCTCTCGCCAAATCATGCGAGTAAGTGGTGGCACCCTCTCCCTGCATCAAGACAAGGAAGCTGACACCACCACTTTCCGGATTGTCATCCCATGACAACAATCTGCTTACTCACTCCACCTTCATTCCTTCCATCAACTCCTCGTTGAAGTACTTCACCCACGCCACATAGGTATCTTGCGCCGACTGCATGGTACCTACGAGGAAACCAGGAGTATCAGAATACTCAGAGAGCCCCCGATAGTAAAACATCTTGTGCTCATTGTCTATCACAAATGGCATAATGTTATGACGTAGGCATTCACGAAACAAGATGAGGCGACCTACCCTGCCATTACCATCTTGAAAAGGATGGATGCGTTCAAAACGCCAATGATACTCGGCAAGAGTTTGGATGGAAAAATCATTTTGGGCGACATACCACAGGGATAACGCTTGCATTTCTCTTGCCACATCTGCTGGGCGACAAGTCTCACGACCACCCACCTCATTGGCAAGTTTTTTCCAATCGCCGACATTGAAGTAAGACTTTTGGGCATCGGCAGTTCCTGTCTTCAAAATACGGTGAAACTCCTTGATCATCTCATTCGACAAAGGTTTTTCTATGGTTCGCAAAAGATAATCGAATGCGACAAAGTGGTTGGTTGTTTCGATGATGTCATCCACTGGCACAGCTTCTTGATCCTTGAAACCAATGGTACGGGTTTCGAAGATATAGCGTGTTTGTTCTTCCGTCAACTTGCTACCCTCTATACGATTAGAGTTGTAAGCCAGTTGCACCTGTGTCTTGTGGTAAAGTCCACCCTTACGATGTGCCTGTTGCTCATCTATGAGAAATGCCGTCAGTTTGTTCATTGTTCTGTTCTTTGTTATAACGAATACAAATATAAGCCATTTTTCTCGAAAAGCAAAGAAAAAGAGCGATTTTTTACCAAAATCTTTGTTTTTAAATGAGATTTTGATAAGAAATCGCCTATCCATTTATTGTAACTAGCATCATACACTACTCCTTCACCACCTCTCCATCGAAGAGGCGGATGATGCGGTTGGCTATCTTGGCATCGTGCTCATTGTGGGTCACCATCACGATGGTAGTGCCCTCGTGGTTGAGTTCGGTGAGCAAGTGCATCACCTCGGCACCATTCTTGGAGTCGAGATTACCCGTTGGCTCATCGGCAAGTATCAGCTTAGGACCAAAAACCACGGCACGAGCGATGGCTACTCGCTGCTGCTGACCACCAGATAGCTGGTGAGGGAAATGCTTGGCACGATGGCTGATGTTCATGCGTTTCATGATGGCTTGCACCTTCTCCTTGCGCTCCGCCTTCGGGATGTTGAGGTAAGTGAGAGGAAGTTCGATATTCTCCTCCACATTCAACTCATCGATGAGGTTGAAACTTTGGAAGACAAAGCCTATCTCTCCCTTGCGCACATCGGTACGCTCCTTCTCCTTGAGGTTTTCCACCTCATGGTCGCCCAAGAAATATTTTCCTGAGGTTGGATTGTCGAGCAAACCGAGAATGTTGAGCAAGGTTGACTTGCCACAACCTGATGGTCCCATAATGGCGACAAACTCGCCGTCTTCTACTGTGAAAGATACATTATTGAGTGCAATCGTCTCCACCTCTTCTGTGCGGAAAGACTTGCTAATATTTTCTACTTTGATCATTTTTTGTCAATGCTAAATGTTGAATGTTAAGTGTTAAATGAAAGGGCATACGCCATTTCTTTTACTCATCCTTGAGATATTTCACAGGATTGCCATTTGCCACCTTATAGCAGTTGACAACCACGGCTATGCCGATGATGAGCAAGAGAGCTATCGTGACATAGATGAACTCTAGCGGCGTGAGCGAGGCCTTGATGCTGAACGACATCAACCACTGTCGGGCAATCACCCAAGCCACAATATCTCCGATGACGATGCAAGGGAGGGCTATCTTGACGATGTCCTTGAGGAAGATGCGCAAGATGTCGCTCACCTTGGCACCATTCACCTTGCGGATGGCTATCTCCTTACGACGGCGGTTCACCTCATCGCTCGTATATCCCACCAATCCGAAGAGGGCGATAACCATTGTGATAATACCTCCCACCAAGATGCCATTGCGAAACTTGCGCTGAGAGGCATACTGATTGTCATACTCCACCTCATAGTTTCTTACTCGCACCTCACTGTTAGGATACATCGCCTTCACCCTATTATATAGGTCAGATAGGGCATCATCCGTGAGATTCTTAAACTTGATGAGCATGTAAGGAGCCGTATGAGCCGAATAGAAGTAAAGCATCGGGAAAGTTTTCATCTCAGGATTGTTCATAGAGAGGTCTCCCCATTGAATGTGCTTTACCACGCCACAGATGGTGAAAGTATAAAGATTACCATTCGCATCCCCCCATCCCGAGCTATTGATTTTTTTGCCGATAACTCCATCCTTCCAATGTCCCATCTTCTTCAGTTTCTCAGCACCTTGCTCATCAATCATGACCTGTCGGGAACTATCACTGCGTTCGGTGAAGGAAGTGCCTTCTACTATTGGGATTTGCATCAGATTGAAATAGTTGTCATCCACACCTCCGTTCTCTATGACATTGAACGTATTGTCGGGATCACCTTCGATGTTGATCATGTCTCCATTGGTGTGATACCCCGGTATCGTCATCGCCGTGGAAGAGGCACAGCCCTCCACATCCGGCATTCGCCTGATTTCCGCCAAGCATTGGTCACGCTGGTCACCATCAATGCCATCCACCATCAGAAGAGCCACATTCTTATAGTTATAACCAGGATTGACGAACAGCATCATCCGATACTGATTATTCACCACGAAGAGGAGGCTAAAGAGCAAGCCAGAGATGACGAACTGGATGCCCAGCAAGGCGAGTTTCCATCGGTTACGATTCTCATTATATCCACGAAAGGCGATGGCAACAGGTATCTTGTTGTATAGATAACCCGGCACAAATCCACCGATGAAAAGCACAAAGAGGCAAATCACCACCAATATCCAACTGCCACGATTGAACACCAAGGTCGCCACTGGCGCTGAGAGGAAATTCTCGATACTTCCCTTGCAGAGGAAAACCAAGATGGCTGCCAATATCACTGACAATCCTACATGCACCAAAGCCTCGGAGAAGATGATGGCATGTATGTTGATGGGTTCCGCACCATAGCATTTTCTTACTGCCATCTCACGAGAACGAGTCACGAGGTTGCCCACGATGATGAGCAGATAGTTCATCACGGAAGTAAAGAGAAGCACGAAGGCGATGATGGCCATAATCCATCCCATCATCTTGATGTAAGAGTTATGAGTATATACATCACTAAGCACCGTGAAATCATAGTTCAACTCGATGCCCATCTTCTTCATTTCCTTCAGTGGGAAATTGTCTTTTCGCATCTTTTCCACGAATGGCTTCAGTTCATCAGACTTATGCCCCTTGGCTAGGCGGATGTACGACTCATAGCAATCATTGCCCACCCATTGGTCTCTTCCATCGAAAGAAAAGAGTGACGGCGTACTATTCAAGGAGATGATGACATCCTTGCCATGAAAAGACGAGCCCCAAGGAAAGCTTTCGAAGACACCACCTATCACAAAAGTCCTGCCAGGGCTGTTGGGGGTAGTGAATCGCTTGCCCACTACATTGCCACCCACTTTCTCTGCCCACTCAGAGCTGACTACACAAGACATCGGCTGTGACAAAGCTTGCTTGGCATTGCCCACCAACATCTTCTGAGGAAAGACATCGAAGAAGCAACTGTCTGCCAAAATCATCGTTGCATTGAGACTACTCTGGTCTTCAAATTTACACTGAGCGCCCTCCTGATAACCTCGGATTCTCGTTGCAGCCTCCACCATCGGAGCATAGCTTTTCACGCCATGTGCCGTAGCCCCCGATGTATAGTTGAAGTGCATACTCTGTCCTTGGTTATTGCCCACCTCGGATATTTGGTAGGTCCTATTCCACCCCTTGAAATAGGTATCGTATGTCTGCTCGAAGTAGATTTCGGCGATAATCACCGAACTGATAGCCAATCCGAGCGACAAGCACAATATCTTCACGAAGTTGTGCTGTCCCCTGCGAGGGAGATTCTTGAATGCGTTAACTATATGATTCATCTCTAATTAATTATTAATTGTTCATTATCCTTGTATGCCTCGTAACCACTCACGATGACTTGCTCACCTGGTTCCAAGCCCTCTATTACCTCATAATACTGAGGATTCTGACGGCCGATGGTGATCTTGCGGCGATAAGCCTTCTTGCCACTCTTGTCGAGGACGAATATCCACTGACCGCCCGTCACACTATAAAACGTGCCTTTCGGGATGATTATTGCCTGCTTCGACTGTCCGAGTTGCAAATCCAGATAGTAGGTTTGACCGGTTCGGATATTGCTAGGGCGGCTGCCCTTGAAGACGAAGTCGATGCGGAACCTACCGTCTCTCACCTCTGGATAAACCTTGCGAACCTGCAAGAGATAATGCTTGCCATTCTGGTCGAAGGTGGCAGTCAAGCCGGGTTTCACTCGGTCGATGTAGTGTTCATCCACCTGTGCCTGCACCTTGTAATCACTGAGGTCATTGATGACTCCAATCTTTTGCCCCGGAGAGATGCTCTGTCCCAACTCCACATCCAGCAAACCGATTTCACCAGAGATAGTGCTGCGGATATTCAATTTCTCCTTGCGCTGTCTGACGAGTTGCACATTGCGCTGCATGGCTTCGAGGTTATCATTCATCTGATTCACCTGCGAATGGCGGAGCTGTGCATCCTTCTTCAGTCGTTGGTTGATGAGAGCGTGCTTCTTCACCGCCAAGTCATAATCCTCCTTTGCCTTGAGGTACTCCTCTCTGGAGTTGAGTTGCTCCTTGTGGAGAGCCTCCTGATGCTGGTAAGCACGGCGCTTGGTGATGACATCTTGTGAGAGCGAAAGAGCCTCGTTGGAATTGTTGAGCCTATCTTGCTCCATCGAGATTTGCGTATTGCGGAGCATATCCTGCTTCTCGGCAAGTTCGCTCTCGGCATTCAGTATCTCCAGGTCGAGATTGGAGTTGGAGAGTTTCACGATGATGTCGCCCTTGCCCACATGGGCACCCTCATCCACCACTTTCTCTGTGACGATGCCGCCCTCCTCGCTGCTGATTTGCACCACGGAGATAGGCACCACCTGTCCATCCACCGAAACATAGTCATTAAACTGCCCATGCTCCACCTTTGCGATGCTCAATCCCTTGCGATCCACCTTTAAGGTGGAAGAGAAATTGCTCAATCCCAACCATACGAGGAGCGATACCAATACCACACCTCCTGCTATCCATGCCCAATACTTACGAGGCACGAGATATTTTTTCTTTTCTATCTTTACGTCCATAGTTTTAAGTGAAGAATTCTCTTGTCTTCTTTGTTATTTTATAAGATTTTTTCCTTGATAGTAATCCACAAGTCGCTGTTTGATGACGAGCAACATTTGCATTTGGAGCTGCTTGATTCTGCTTTCGAGCAAAGTCTGCGCGGCGGTATGGAGGTCGAAGGTGGAGAGCATTCCCTCCTCAAACTTGCGGCTCGACATATAATAGGCGAGCGAATCGGAAGCCACTTTCTTATCCATCTGCTCCAGCTCCTTGGCATATCCCTCGGCATCCATCACCGCTTGGGCGATATGGTCGTGGAGCTTGCGCTTCGTTTCCTCCAGGTTCACCTGAGCCAACTGCCAGTCGTTGCGAGCTTTCTTCACAGAGTGCCACGCCACATTATCATATATAGGTATAGAGAGAGTCAGTGCGAGGTACTCACCTCGATTGTTGCGAAACTGCGAGGCAAAGCCCTCGTACTGTCCTCCCTGAGAGAGATTTCTATAGAAGTTGGTAGAGATGCCGCCACTGAGAGAGAGGGATGGCAGCAACCTACCCTTCGCTATCTTATAATCATATCGTGCCTTCTCCACCTCATACTCCGCCGACTTGACATCGGGAGAGGCATTCAAGAAATTCTGGTAAACAGTTTCGTGGTTTATAGGAAAAGATTCGTTTACCTGTTTACCATTTGTTACTAGTCTCAGTTCTTCCTCTACGGGGAAGTTCATTGCCGACTTCAAGGTGAGCAAGCACTGCTGAGCCACATGCTTCTGATGCGTGAGATTGTATTCATCCTCAGCCACTTGCGACTCCATCTGCACCACGTCGGGGCGACCTTTCTCTCCTAGCTCATAAAGTCGCTGCATCTTACCCAGCAGTCGCTTGCTCTCGGCGAGTTTATCACTCGCTATCTGAATGCTAGCCTCAGCGTAAGCAGCATCCACAAACTTCTGCATCACGTCTATCGCCTTGTCATCCCTCACCTTCTGCATGGCGGTGGTAGAATAAGCACGAGCCAACTTCGCTTGCTTGAAAGCATTGATGGTAGCGAAGCCATCGAAGACGTTGAGCGAGGCATAGAGCTGATAATAATTATTGAACGTCGTTACATGATTATAAGTATTGGTCTCCGGGTCGATGTTACGTCCCCAAGCATACTGTCCTTGCACACCACCAGCAACCGAAGGCAAGAAGTCGGTCACTGCCTTCTGATAATCTTGCTTGCGTTGTCGGGCATTGACTACCTCTCGCTTCACATCCGTGGCATGTTCCACGGCGTAAGCCATACAGGAGTCAAGTTCCCAGGTTTTAGTTTGTGCCGAAGCCATCAAGCAGTTCAAGCTGCCGAAAGCCAAGCATCCGATGTATAATCCTATCCTTTTCATTGTCTATCATTTTTTGCCAAGATTAAGACAATCGCCGTGCCAAAAGGTAGCATCTTCTGATTATCAACCACTTACAAGATATTCATCATAGGCATCACTGTCCAATAATTAGACACCACCGCCTAATTATTGGACAATCCATCACAGGTCAAGCCTATCGACGTTACAATGCTACAACAGACGACCCGAAGCAGTCGTAATAGACGACTGGCCTCGGTCACTATAGACGACAAGCCTCGGTCGTAATAATAAACATTCATCCCAAAAGCCTCCCGTATATTACAATCACGTAATATATTGGGGACTTTTAATATTTTTAGCAAAATATATGATGATAATCAGCGATAAATGCTTACTTTTGCAATGTCTTATTGGAAACAACATACTGCTCCGACAAGGAGTTGTACCAAACAACAAACATTAAACAAAACAAACGACAATGATGATGACAATCGAAGAATACAGAGCAGCAATCTATCAGATTCTGGTCGATGCTAAGAACGAAGACGGAACACCGGTACTCAGCGAGAAGGAAGCCAGAGAGGCACTCAATGGCTTTACCGACGATGAGTTGCAAGACGGCATCCTGTGGGACACACCGGAAGATGTGGCTGGAATCATCCTCGAAGGATAAGCCATCCTATCAACAGCTATTCATCCCAACATCGTGCAGAGAAAATGCCTTTTTCTTCTCACAACAAGATTTTAGCGACAGTTTTCTTTGCACAATTCAATTATTATTTGTAATTTTGCAGCCGCTTATCAGATGAGGGCTACCCGTTAGCCCATCCGACAAGCAACAACAAAGAAAGATATTTACCGGTAAAAAGAGATATATAATAATAATGAAGATAGAAAACGAAATCATCAGCTCGGTCATCGCAGCGGTGAAGGAGCTTTATGGTCAGGACGTACCAGAGAAGATGGTTGCCCTGCAGAAGACCAAGAGTAATTTCGAAGGTAACCTTACCCTCGTCGTGTTCCCATTCCTCAAGATGTCTAAGAAGAAGCCTGAGGATACTGCACAGGAAATCGGCGAGTACTTGAAGAAGAATTGCAGCAACGTCATCGCTGACTTCAATGTGGTAAAGGGTTTCCTCAACCTTTCTATCGCACCTGCCGCTTGGGTAGGACTCCTCAATACCATCCATGCTGACGAGAAATTCGGTGAGAAGCCTGTTACTGAGAACAGTCCACTCGTGATGATCGAGTACTCTTCTCCTAACACCAACAAGCCTCTCCACCTCGGTCACGTGCGCAACAACCTCCTCGGTTGGTCTTTGGCTCAGATCATGGAAGCCAACGGCAACAAGGTGATCAAGACCAACATTGTCAACGACCGTGGCATCCACATCTGCAAGTCCATGCTCGCTTGGCTCAAGTGGGGCAACGGCGAGACTCCAGAGACTTCTGGCAAGAAGGGCGACCACCTCATCGGCGACTACTACGTAGCCTTCGACAAGCACTATCGTGAGGAAATCGCTCAGCTCAAGGAGCAATACATCAAGGAAGGCATGGAGGAAGAGGCTGCCACAGAGAAGGCTAAGGCAGAGGCTCCTCTCATCAAGGAAGCTCACGAGATGCTCGTGAAGTGGGAGCATGGCGACCCTGAGGTTCGTGCCCTCTGGCAGAAGATGAACAACTGGGTATATGCTGGCTTCGACGAGACCTACAAGATGATGGGCGTAGGCTTCGACAAGATATATTATGAGTCAAATACTTACCTGGAGGGTAAGAAGAAGGTAGAGGAAGGCTTGGAGAAGGGTCTCTTCTTCCGCAAGGACGACAACAGTGTATGGGCTGACCTCACCGACGAGGGTCTCGACCAGAAGCTCTTGCTCCGTTCCGACGGCACCTCTGTCTATATGACTCAGGACATCGGTACAGCCGACCTCCGTTTCAAGGACTTCCCTATCGACAAGATGATCTACGTAGTAGGTAATGAGCAGAACTACCACTTCCAGGTACTCTCCATCTTGCTCGACCGCCTCGGCTTCAAGTGGGGCAAGGACTTGGTTCACTTCTCTTACGGTATGGTAGAGTTGCCTAACGGTAAGATGAAGAGCCGCGAGGGAACGGTAGTGGATGCCGACGACTTGATGGCAGAGATGATCAAGGATGCTCGCCAGACCAGCGATGAGCTAGGCAAGTTCAAGGACATGAGCGAGGAAGAGCGCCAGGAGATTTCACGCATCGTGGGTCTCGGAGCGTTGAAGTACTTCATCCTCAAGGTAGATGCCCGCAAGAACATGCTCTTCAATCCAGAAGAGAGTATCGACTTCAATGGTAACACAGGTCCTTTCATCCAATATACCTATGCTCGTATCCGCAGCATCATGCGTAAGGCAGCAGCCGAGGGTATCGAGATTCCAGCTCAGCTTGGCGCAGACGCTCCATTGAACGAGAAGGAGATCGACCTCATCCAGAAGATGAACGACTTCGCTGCAGCCGTAGCCGACGCAGGCAACAACTACAACCCTGCCGGCATCGCCAACTACTGCTACGAGTTGACCAAGGAGTTCAACCAGTTCTATCACGACTACAGCATCCTGAATGCTGAGAGCGAGGCTGAGAAGACCACCCGTTTGGTGCTCGCTGCCAATATTGCCAAGATCTTGAAGAATGGTATGGCTCTGCTCGGTATCGAGGTTCCAGAGAGAATGTAATATTCCCCGAAAGAAGCAGAAGTGCTTCGCTAGAGGATATTCAAGATATATAACCTTACAATTAAATTAGAATATTGACTATTTGACAAATAATGAGCATTGCCCCAGAGATAACACAATGGGGCATGCTCATTTGCTTTTTATAGCCATCCCCCTGTAAGGTAGTATTTATCATTTATAATTTGTCATTTATAATTTGTCATGAGCAATATGCTTGTAAATCCTCCTTCGTGGAGAAACGATACCGTTTTACCTTTGCCCAACGAGGTAAAGGCTAATGCCTGGGCAGTGGATGCCGCTTGTTCGGGAAACCCCGGTCCGATGGAATACCAGTGCATCGACCTTCAGACTGGCGCACAGGTTTTCCACTATGGTCCTATCCACGGCACCAACAATATCGGCGAGTTTCTTGCCATCGTCCATGCCCTTGCCTTGATGGCACAACGAGGCATCACCGACAAGGTCATCTACAGTGATAGCGTGAATGCCCTGCTCTGGGTGTCCAAGAAACAATGCAAGACCAAGTTGGAGCGCACTCCACAGACCGAACAGCTCTACCAGATTATCGCCCGTGCCGAGAATTGGCTTCGCACCCACAATATCACCGTCCCTATCTTCAAGTGGGAAACCAAGAAATGGGGCGAGATACCAGCCGACTTCGGAAGGAAGGGATAAGAGTTGCGAAAGTCCACAAATGCGGTAGTTAAGTAGCTTGAGTGCATAAAACATGCAAAAGACTTCCTAATTAATGTATAAAATCGTTTAAAGATAAGAAAATATATAGTACATATACTCTTTTTTAGTATATTTGCGGTGTGATTCTATTCAGAGACACACAATAGAGCAGTATCAACAACTTAAAATTAGAGATTATGAAAAAGTATTTTCTTATGGCAGTCCTCACACTAGCTAGCGTTGGGACTTTCGCACAGAGCAGAGTTGGCTCTACTACTATCCAACCTAAGATTGGTTTGAACGTATCCACTGTAGGTGACGGTGACTGGAAAGCTGGTTGCGCCTTCGGTGCAGAGTTGCAGCACCAGTTCAATCGCAAGATGGCTGTTGCCGGTGGTCTTCTTTATTCCTTCCAAGGATGCAAGGGCGACCATAGCAGTTGGAACCCTGGCTATCTGAACATCCCTGTCACATTGAACTATTACGTTGCCAAGAACTTCGCCTTGAAGGCTGGTCTCCAACCTGCGTTCATGGTTTCCAAGGACAACGCAGAAGGAGTTAACACCTTCGACTTGGCAGTACCAGTAGGTTTGTCATACGAGTTCCAGAACATCGTCTTGGATGCCCGCTACAACATCGGTGTCACCAAGGTGCCTAAGCATGGCGATGGTTATACCAATGTGCTCCAGTTGACCATTGGCTATAAATTCAAGTTGTAACTTCCAACGGAATAAGGACATCCCCAAAAGCACCTCACGATGGTGCTTTTGAAAAAGTCCCGAGGAAATGATAAAAAAGTCCCGATGTTTTTCGAAAAACATCGGGACTTTTTTATTCTCCCCTAGTAGTCGGTGATATATCCCTTGGTAAACATATCATACGACAGAGCCTCTAGCTCGGAGAGCGTCATGTGCTCCACGGCATGCTCTATCTTACGTATCAACTCGTCTCTTTTGAAATCATCGTTATCAGTCAAACGTGATGTAAATCTATTGCTCATCGGAATTTAATTAATAATTAAGAATTAGGCTAACGCCCTTGTATGCTATTGAATTCTTCACTCTTCACTTCTTTCATAGGTGTCAATGATGTTTCCATCATACTCCTCATGGCTGATTGGACGCACGTTTTGCGGTAACTGTGGGGCTTTCGTGCCACCTGCCACAAACTGACCTGTAGCCGTCTCTACTCGTATCTCATCCCAAAGGTCAGCATCGAGGAAGGATTGGTGAGTGATGGCTCCACCCTCCACTATCAGCGATTGCACCTTATTATTATATAGGTATTGCATGATTTGGCGCAACACATTCTCTGAGCCTTTGCTGAAATCTAAGCCATCGAAGCAAGGATGATGGCGGTCGATGACCAAGCGCATAGGGTTCTTGCCACTCCAGTCACGCACATTGAGAAGACTATGGTCACGTTCATCCGTGATTCTCCCTACGAGGATGGCATCATTCTCGGCACGAAGTTTATGAGAGAGCATCTTGGTAAAAGACGAGGAAATTGCCATGCCCTTGCCCTCATTGTCGAGGAATCCATTCGCCGTCTGCGCCCACTTCAGGATGATGTAAGGACGCTGATGGGTGTTGTAAGTGATGAAACGCTTGTTGAGTTCCAGGCATTCCTTCTCCAACACACCCACCGTCACCTCGATTCCTGCCTCACGAATTTTCTGGATGCCACGTCCCTGCACCTTGGCAAAAGGATCGACACAACCACACACACAGCGGCGCACACCTTTTCTCACCACCAAGTCGGCGCAAGGCGGTGTCTTTCCATAATGTGAGCAAGGTTCCAAGCTCACATAGATGGTTGCCCCCGGCAAGAGGTGTTCATCCTCAGGTTTCACCGAAGCAAAAGCGTTTACCTCGGCATGTCCCTCGCCACAGCGCACATGGTATCCCTCACCGATGATTCGACCATCCTCGCTCACGATGACAGCCCCCACCATCGGATTGGGCTTGGCATTCTGCCTGCCATTCTTCGCCAACTGCAAGCAGCGGCGCATATACACTTCGTCTATCTCTTTTTGTTTTTGAATTTTTTCGTTTTCCTTTACCATCATATTATTTTCCTTTTTGCGCCGCTAAGGTACGAATTAAATGCCAAAAGGCAAAATTATAACCCAAAAATTTGCGAGATTAAGGATAAATGCCTATCTTTGCCAACACATAAAAGTCATTCAAGCCAATGTCTATAAACGAAAAGACTATATTGCAAATAAGAAATACAGCAAAAGAAGAAAATAAACAAGTACTAAATAATGAAAACATATCAAGAACTTTGGCAATCCCTCACCCCACTCTATGAGGCAAGCGAAGCACAAGCTATCGTCCGCTTGGTACTCGAAGTGAAGTACGGAATGACGTTGACCGACATTATTGGCGGCAAAGTTAATGAATTATCCGCAGACGAGGGCAAAAAACTAGAAGAAATTATCGAAAGACTGCAAAATGCAGAGCCAGTGCAGTATGTACTAGGGCAAACCGACTTCATGGGAATGACCTTCCATGTGGAGCCAGGTGTACTGATTCCCCGTCCAGAGACGGCAGAGCTGTGCCAGTGGATCATAGACGCAGAAAAGGAGAAAATGGAAAAAGCCCAACTATTACTCCACACACAAGACACAAAACGTCCTAACATGGGGAAAGGCGAAGGTCTCTACGAACTTAGAATAGTCGATTTCTGTACTGGCTCCGGCTGCATCGCCATCACACTGAACCTAAGCATCCCCCACAGTGAAGTGATGGGAATCGACATTTCAGACAAAGCTCTCTCAGTTGCAAAACAGAATGCCCTACAGTTGAAAGCTCCCAACATCGTCTTCGACCAAGAGGATGTCATCCAACTGGAGAAATCCGTAGAGAAACTTTATGAAACATCCGACGAGCAAATCAAAGAATACAGGGCAGCATGCGATATGATTGTCAGCAATCCTCCCTACATCTGCAACAAGGAAAAAGCAGACATGGCAAAAAACGTGCTTGACCACGAACCATCAATAGCCCTCTTTGTACCAGATGAAGACCCCTTGCTCTTCTATCGTGCCATTGCCAAGATAGGACGATACATACTCAAACCTTTCGGAACACTTTATTTTGAGGTCAATCCTTCTTATGCCGATGCCATCAAGCTGATGCTCGAAAACCAAGACTACAAGGAGGTGGAAATCAAGGAAGACGCTTTCGGAAAGAAGAGAATGATAAGAGCCAGGAAAGACGCTTTTAGCATGTGCGAATAAAATAACACAAAACGACGAATCAATCGACACAAAGATATGGAGTACGAAAGTTACAACCGCCCCAGACGTGCGAAGAAGCCGATGACGGAGCAGCAGGCTCTTCTGAAGCTCACCACCCTCTGCACCCAGTCGGAGCACTGCTCGCAAGAGATGCTCGACAAGATGAAGAAGTGGGAGCTGCCAGAGGATGCCATTGCCCGCAACATGCAGTTCTTGATAGAGAAGAAGTTCATCGATGACGAGCGATATGCTCGTTTCTTCATCAACGACAAGGTGAAGTACAACAAGTGGGGGCGACGCAAGGTGGAGCAAGCCCTCTGGCTGAAGCATATCTCCAAGGACATCTCCGACCCCATCTTCGACGAGATGGAGGATGACATCTATATGGACACACTCCTCCCCCTGATGAAGAACAAGTACAAGACCATCAAGGCGAAGAACGACTATGAGCGAAGCATGAAACTCATCCGCTTCGCCCTAGGAAGGGGGTATAGCATGGACATCATCCACAAGTGCATCAACCGAATGAAGGAAGAAGACCTAGACCTATGCGACGAAGTATCCTAGCCAAAATCATCGACTTGTTCTTCCCTCGCTTCTGCCCCATCTGCGGCAACCGATTGGTGGGCGAGGAAGAGAGCATCTGTCTCTCTTGCAATCTCCACCTCCCCCGTACCGACACTTGGGAGAAGCCTTACGACAACGAGATGGCAAAGATGTTTTGGCATCAGATACCCATCGAGGAGGCTTGCGCCCTCTTCTATTACAAGGGACATTCCTTCGTCAGCAATGTTCTCTACCAGTTGAAATACAACAACCGTCCGGAGATTGCCTCCGACATGGGCAAGCTCTTGGCACAAGAAGGCATGAGAATCAACTTTTTCGATGGCATCGATGGCATCATCCCCATCCCCTTGGCTAGAAGTCGCCAGAAGGAAAGAGGCTACAACCAGAGCGAGGAAATCGCCAAAGGCATCGCTGTCCTCACCCACCTACCCATCTACACCGACATCGTCAGGAGAACTTCCTTCAAGGAGAGCCAGACCCACAAGAACCGTTGGCAGAGGCAGCAGAATGTGGAGCAAGTCTTCGAGCTATCCCCTAAGTATAAGACAGAGCTAGCCTGCTCATCTGCCAAAGAATCTCCCTCCCATCTCTCCCTCGACGGAAAGCATTTCCTCATCATCGACGACGTCTGCACCACGGGAGCCACCATCATCGCTTGTTGTAAGACTTTGATGGAGGCAGAGCCTAATATCCATTTCAGCGTACTCAGCATCGGATGGGCAAAAAACTGAATATTTATACGAATCACCCTACACATCTACCCCACCTAACTATAAAATATTAAAAAAGTTGGGCTTATTTTTGGCATTGTCTGCGTTTTGCCGTATCTTTGCAAAGACATTATAGAAAAGAACCATTTAATCCTTTTATAATTATGGACAAACTGAAGAAAGAATTCGCATCTAAGTTATTGAAAGTAAAGGCTATCAAATTGCAGCCTAACGACCCTTTCACATGGGCTTCTGGTTGGAAGTCTCCTTTCTATTGCGACAACCGCAAGACCCTCTCATTCCCAGAACTCCGCAACTATGTGAAGCTCGAACTCGTTCATGCCATCTTGGAGCAGTTCCCAGAGGCTGATGCCGTTGCTGGCGTTGCCACTGGTGCCATCGCACAGGGCGCATTGGTAGCCGACGAGTTGAACTTGCCTTTCGTATATGTTCGTTCTAAACCAAAGGATCATGGTATGCAGAACCTCATCGAGGGTCAGCTCGACCCTAAGGCGAAGGTAGTCGTTGTAGAGGACTTGATTTCTACCGGCGGTAGCTCCCTGAAGGCTGTAGAGGCTCTTCGCCAGAACGGCAATGAGGTCATCGGTATGGTGGCAAGCTACACCTATGGCTTCCCTATCGCAGAGAAGGCATTCGCTGATGCCAACGTGAAATTGGTGACTTTGACCGACTACGAGCACGTAGTGGCAGAGGCTTTGGAGACTGGTTACATCGCACAGAGCGACGTAGAGTTGCTCCACGAGTGGCGCAAGGACCCAGCCAACTGGAAGAAGTAATACCTATTAGCAGACATAGGCATTGGAAATATGAGTACAAGCACATTTGAAAGCAATATCAAACAGATTCCTCACAAGCAGGAATCTGTTTTCAATACATTGAGCGACCTCAACAACCTGCAACGTCTCAAGGACAAGTTTGAGCAGGTGAAAGACCAGATTCCTGCCGACAAGCGTGAGCAGATGGACAAGATCAAGGACTTGAAATTCGATAGCGACAGCATCTCCATCTCTGCACCTATGGTAGGAGAAATCAAGATGCGCATCATCGACAGAGAGTTTCCGAAGACCATTAAGTTTGAGACAGAGAACAGTCCTGTCCCATTCAACTTCTGGATTCAGTTGCTCCCTACCAGCGACATCTCCTGCAAGATGAAATTGACCATCAAGGCAGAACTCAACATGTTTATCAAGGGTATGGTGAAGAAACCATTGGAGGAAGGCATCGAAAAGATTGCCGACGCTTTGGCGATGATTCCATACGAAGACTAGATTCTATTAATAATTAAGAATTAATAATTAAGAATTAAGAATGGCACACAAACTTTGGGAAAAGAACTTTGAAGTAAACAAGGAAATAGAACGTTTTACCGTAGGTCGTGACCGTGAGTTGGACCTCTACCTTGCCAAGTATGACGTGCTCGGCAGCATGGCGCACATCACTATGCTGGAGAGCATCGGCTTGTTGGAGAAAGACGAGTTGACACAGCTCCTTGCTGAGCTCAAGAACATCTACGCCATCGCCGACAAGGGTGACTTTGTCATCGAAGAAGGCGTGGAGGATGTCCATTCCCAAGTGGAGTTGATGCTCACACAGAAGTTGGGCGACATGGGCAAGAAGATACACTCTGGTCGCTCTCGCAATGACCAGGTACTCGTTGACTTGAAACTCTTCACTCGCCATGAGTTGAAGGAAATCGTGGATGCCGTCAAGATACTCTTCGATGAGTTGATTCAGAAGAGCAACCAGTACAAGGATGTCTTGATGCCAGGCTACACCCACCTTCAGGTTGCGATGCCATCATCCTTCGGACTTTGGTTTGGTGCCTATGCTGAGAGCCTTGCAGATGATATGCTTTTCTTGCAGGCAGCTTATCGCATGACCAACCGCAACCCTCTCGGAAGTGCGGCAGGCTATGGTAGCAGTTTCCCTCTCAACCGTACCATGACTACCCAGTTGCTCGGTTTCGACAGCATGGACTACAACGTGGTATATGCACAGATGGGACGTGGCAAGATGGAGCGCAATGTGGCTTTCGCCATGGCTACCGTGGCAGGAACGTTGGCAAAGATGGCTTTCGATGCCTGCATGTTCAACTGTCAGAACTTCGGTTTCGTCAAGTTGCCTAAGGAGTGTACCACCGGTTCGAGCATCATGCCTCACAAGAAGAACCCAGACGTATTCGAGTTGATACGTGCCAAGAGCAACAAGCTCCAAAGCCTTCCACAACAGGTGATGCTCATCATGAACAACCTGCCTGTAGGTTACTTCCGTGACCTTCAGATTATCAAGGAAGTCTTCCTCCCAGCCTTCGACGAGTTGAAGGATTGCTTGCAGATGGCAGCTTACATCATCAACAAGATGGAGGTGAACGAGCATATCTTGGACGATCCACGTTACGACCCTATGTTCTCCGTAGAGGAAGTGAACCAGCTTGCCGCCAACGGCATGCCATTCCGTGATGCCTACAAGAAGGTGGGATTGGAAATCGAGGCAGGCGAGTTTAAGCCAAACAAGGATATCCACCACACACATGAGGGCAGCATCGGCAATCTCTGCAACGACAAGATACAGGAGTTGATGGAGCATACGCTCTCTGAGTTCCACTTCGAGCGCATGGAGAATGCCGAGAAGGAGCTTTTGAAATGATAAATATTCCCTATATATATAATAAGGTGAAGAGCATGGCTAGCAAAGCCGTGCTCTTTCTTAGTTGGTGCCTACTCCTAGGTACTTGCGGCATGATGAGTTCATGCGATGCCGAGAACACCATCAGCACGGAATATCCCTGCCACTTCATCTTCTACACCCAATATCATGTAGGTTCTTCCATCGAGACGGCACTGCTCAACCAAGGCACCTATTCCATGGTGAGCGCAGGCAAGGTCAACAACGCTTGGAGAATCTACTCCACCCTCAATGATGGCAAGAACAAGATCGAAACCATCGCCCTGACCACAGCCAAGGAGAATTATGCCAGCTACAGTGCCATCGGCGCAGGCAATGACACCAAGGATGCCACGAAGAATGGGTTCATCCTAGGTTGCACTAACTTCCAAGGTCGTGTAGCTTGGGATCGTCAATGCCCCAACTGTATCAGACAATATGGTGGAAGAAACTATCCTTTGGAATGGACGGGCAATCGCCAATCCGTCATCTGCAACAAATGCAAGCGTACCTATGCCCTGGAAACAGGAGCCATCACTAGCGGCGGTCTATCCAAAGAAGACAAACCCTTGATGCGCTATCGAGTATCCTATGGGGGTGTCGGCACGATTCTGACGGTGGGAAACTAAAGAGAAAGGAGGGCTTATGCACAGAACATACGCCCTTTTATCTTAAAATATGTAAATTGATTTGGCTAATTCGAGAAATAGCCTTATCTTTGCACTCGCAAATTCTAACGCGGAAATAGCTCAGTTGGTAGAGCACAACCTTGCCAAGGTTGGGGTCGCGGGTCCGAGTCCCGTTTTCCGCTCCAATTCTTTACGTTTACCATGCCGCAATGGTGGAATTGGTAGACACGAGGGACTTAAAATCCCTTGGCCAGTAATGGCTGTGCGGGTTCGAGTCCCGCTCGCGGCACACTCCTTTTAAATTTTTCATGATGAAAAAGTTTGCTTACATCCTCTTATTATTAGCGACTGTTGTACTTGCCTCTTGTGGTGCAGGTAGTGGTCGTTTCAAGTTTGAAGGCAAATTTCTCAACATGAACCAAGGTGAATTTTATGTTTATAGCCCTGAGGGTGGCATCCATGGCATGGACACCATCAAGGTGGAAGGTGGTCGCTTCACATACGAATGCGAATGCAAGGATCCTTTTACGTTGGTCGTCGTCTTCCCTAACTTCTCTGAGCAACCTATCTTTGCTGAGTCAGGCGCATCCGTTGACATCAAGGCTGATGCCTCTCACCTGAAAGAACTTTCGGTCAAGGGAACGAAAGCCAATGAACTGATGAACTCATTCCGTGAGAACATCCTTAATGTTTCTCCACCTGAGGAGAAAGCCAAGGCTGAGCAATTCATCAAGGATCACCCAGAGTCTATCGTCAGCATCTATCTCACCCGAAAGTACTTCATCAGCAACCCACAGCCAGACTTCAAGAAGGCATACGCCTTAACTGAGACTATGGCGAAGAAGCAGCCGAAAAATGGAGAGCTTCAGAAGATGCTACAGCAGTTGAAAGGACTGAAAGACGTGGGAGTAGGCTCCAGATTGCCATCCTTCACCGCATACGACACCAAGGGCAAACTCATATCCAGCGCCGAACTGAGCAGTGCGCCAGTGGCAGTCATCAACACCTGGGCTACCTACAATTTCGATAGCCAAGACCTTCAAAGGGAGTTGAAGAAGCGCATGAGGGCATCGCAAGGCAAACTCAAGGTGATGAGCATCTGCCTCGACCCTAGCAAGGTAGATTGCAAGAGAAGTCTCGACAGAGACTCTATCTCTTGGTCCAACATCTGCACCGGCGACATGCTGGAAGACAAGACCTTGCAGAAACTAGGAATGACCTCCGTGCCAGATGTCATCGTCTTGCAAAATGGCAAGATCGTAGCTCGTGGCTTGAAACGACAAGAACTGTACGACAAGCTCGACCAACTGCTGAAATAAAAGCAGCACCAAAAGGAAATCAAGTCCCTTGCCTCTTGACGAGGGCGACAACATATATTATTAACAACATCTAATTTCAAATATATGCAGGAAACTCTATTCCTGCAGGAAAGGAATGAAATGCTAGTCAAAACTTTTTGCGCCGCAGTCAACGGATTGGACGTGACTACGGTTACCGTGGAGGTGAGCCTCACACGTGGAGTCCAATATCATCTTACAGGTCTTGGCGACGAGGCTGTAAGAGAGAGTCGTAACCGCATTGCCGCAGCCTTGCAGTACAGCGGTTTCAAGTTTCCTATCGCCGACATCACCATCAATCTTGCTCCTGCCGACCTCCGCAAGGAAGGCAGCAGTTTCGACTTGCCCCTTGCCATCGGCATCTTGGGAGCCAACGAGAACATCCCCGACACGCACCTCAAGGAATTTATGCTGGTAGGCGAGTTGAGTCTAGACGGCACGCTGCAACCCATCAAGGGAGCACTGCCTATTGCCATTCGAGCCAGGGCAGAGCACTTCAAGGGATTGATTGTGCCGATGCAAAACGCCCGTGAGGCGGCCGTGGTCAACAACCTCGAAGTCTATGGTATGAACAGCTTGTTTGATGTTATACAATTTATGAGTGACAAACAAGCTTTCGAGCCTACCATTGTTGATACTCGCAAGGAGTTTTATGAGAATCAGACACATTGCGACCTCGACTATGCTGATGTACGTGGTCAGCAGAATGTGAAGCGAGCCTTGGAAGTGGCAGCGGCTGGTGGTCACAACCTCATCATGGTGGGACCTCCCGGCTCAGGCAAGTCCATGATGGCGAAGCGTCTGCCTTCCATCCTTCCTCCCCTCACCCTATCAGAGAGCCTGGAGACCACACAGATACATTCCATCGCTGGCAAACTCGGCAAGAATGTATCGCTCATCTCCCAACGTCCTTTCCGTGCTCCTCACCACACCATCTCACAAGTGGCTTTGGTGGGTGGTGGCAGCAATCCACAACCTGGCGAAATCTCGCTTGCGCACAATGGCGTGCTCTTCTGCGATGAGTTACCGGAGTTCAACAAGACCACGCTCGAAGTATTGCGACAGCCGCTCGAAGACCGCCACATCACCATCAGTCGCTCGAAATATTCCACCGACTACCCTTGCAGTTTCATGTTTGTGGCAAGCATGAATCCTTGTCCATGTGGTTACTACGGCGACCCTACGCACCACTGTGTCTGCACTCCAGGTCAGATTCAGCGATACATGAACAAGATTTCAGGTCCGCTTCTCGACCGCATCGACATCCAATGCGAGATAACACCAGTACCGTTCAAGGACATCTCCAAGGCTGCCCCCGGCGAACCGAGTGCCAGCATCCGTGAGCGTGTCATCAAGGCGAGGGAGATTCAAGCCGAGCGATACAAGGACTACAAGGGCATCCACTGCAATGCCCAGATGAGCGAGCGCATGATTCACCTCTTCGCCGAACCCGACGAGGCTGGCATGGATATGCTCCGCATGGCGATGGAGCGTCTCTCCCTCTCCGCCCGTGCCTACAGTCGCATTCTGAAGGTCGCCCGCACCATCGCCGACTTGGCAGGTTGCGAGCAGGTAGAGCCCATGCATCTTGCCGAAGCCATCGGGTATCGAACGCTGGATAGAGGTGATTGGGCGGAGAGAGGGCATATCTAAGGGGAAATAAATGACTTTGAGGTAGCTATATTTTTAGCACCTCAAAGCCTTAGACAAGTAAGAATAGCAATAAATTTCTACAGTCCAACTAGTTACAATGGCTTTCAGTTGTCAAACATTAATTGACAACTGAAAACTGAGGCTAGCATTACCTCCCGGTAGAGAGACTTTCCCTGCGAGCCATCTATGAAGTAGTAGAACTTTTTATCACCTCTAGGTCTTGTACATAACAAAAAGTATTAAGTACTTAAAATAGAGCTAATTAAGCTAGTTTTCAGTTGTTAAGTATTGCTTAACAACTAAAATTCAATATCTGCAGAGTTGGGATACACGAAAGCTTTTTCCTAGCAACAAAAGCCGCCATATGCGACTACCTACTTGCACACGCCCTAGTGTAAAACCTGCAGAAGCCTACTGCATACCATAAAATACAACTTATATTTGGCTGCGCCTAACTTATATTTCATGAAATCTAACTTGGATTTTATGGAATATAAGTTAGGCATTATAGTATGCAGTAGGCTTCTGCAGGTTTTATCCTAGGGCGTTGAAGGTTTTGTGCTAGGGGGAAGAAAGGTTTATGCCTAGGAGTACAAGCCTCCAATACTAGGGATATGAATGCCATCTTATACATTAGAGAACTCACCTTTCATCTGACGAAATGAAAGCAAAAACACTATTCTTTGCAAGAAATCAGCAAATAATTTACATAAAACTTGCATATTTCCCCAAAAAGTTGTTACTTTGCAGTCTATTATATAGTTAATGTTAATTATTAATAGAGAGGTATGCACAAAAGTATTGTACACTCGTGGCATCTACTATGTATGGTAGGATGCCTGATGGTAACTTTATCGCACCCTGTTTGCACTTTTGCTCAGTCTGGGGGGGGTAAAATTATCAGTCTCCTTTAAGGAGAAAACACTTTCGTCTATTCTTGACTACATCACAAAGAATAGCGATTATTCCATCAGTTACACCAATGAGGTAAGAAACTATCCCAACAAGATGGTTGTCTCATTCGATGAAGCTACAGTAGAAAAAGCTGTCCAAGACTTACTCTACAAAACTCCTTTCACCTATAGCGTGAACGGAAAGTCTATCCGAGTTTTCAAGATGGAGACTGCTAAGCAAGGCAATTTCATCATCAAAGGCATCGTCAAGGACACGGAAGGAGAAGTCATTCCAAACGCAACCATCAGACTCAAAGGACTCAAACAAGGAACGATTGCTGACACACAAGGACAGTTTAGCCTTTCCACCAATAATGGAAGCGGGGAGATTGTCATTTCAGCCATCGGATATTCTCCAATCACACTGAAGTACAGTAATGGGCATACGGTCAATGCCATTCTCAAGGAAGAGGGAAATCAACTGGGAGAAGTTGCAGTCATCGCCTATGGTAGCCGAACCCGTCGAGACATGCTTGGTTCTGTTTCCTCACTCAAGGGAGACGCACTGAAAGACGTACCAAGCTCCTCACTCGAAACCCTGCTCCAAGGTAAGATGGCAGGTGTAGATGTTTCCAATCTCTCTGGCCAACCTGGTGGCAATGGCTCCAAGATAGTTATCCGTGGTTTCAGTTCTCTCAATCAACAAGGAGTCAACGATGGTTCTCCTCTTTTTGTCGTTGATGGCGTACCTGTTCAATCTTCATCTACCTACACAGGCGGTATCAACCCACTTTCTTCTTTAGACCCTTCCAACATCGAATCAGTAGAGGTATTGAAAGATGCGACTTCTGCATCCCTCTATGGATCACGTGCTGGAAATGGCGTTATCCTCATCACCACCAAGAAAGGCAAAAGCGGCAAGGCTGAGTTTAATGCCAGCGTATCCCAATCTTTCTCTTGGCTTCCTTCTACGCCAACTCAATTAAGAGGTAATGGTGAAAGACTCTGGAACATTCTTTTGGCGAAGAACCAACGTGTAGGCGAATACGACTGGACGACCGACAAGGTTATCTTCCCTAACAGTTACAAAGACACATGGGGCTGGGATCAATTCAGCAATGGTGCCTATGACTATTTCTGGAACAAGGGCAATATCTCTACAGATGATTATAACAAGATTCCGTCAATAGTACAAGACTCATTGAACACATTCTACAACAACAGCACCAATTGGTGGAAATATGCCTTCCGTGTAGGACAAGTCACCAAAGCTGACCTTTCCGTATCAGGAGGTAACGACAACGTGCGCTATATGGTTGCTGCAGGTATCTATCACGAGAAGGGCATCATGCTCAACTCCAGCTTCTTAAGAGCCAATGTCATGTCTAATCTCGACTTCAAGATTACCCCTAAAGTTGATGCCTACACCCGTATTAATCTGTCTTACACAGACCAACAAGCTGCAACTACAGGAAAAATACAAGGCCTCACTATTGACCCTAAGCAACAATCTACGCTTTTGCCAGGAAAGGGAAGCATCGCTGAAGAAACTGCCATGCAATCTTTGCGAGGCATCGAGGGCGTGAACTCTAATTATAATGTACGACTCAGCGGTGGACTCAACTATAACATCATCAAAGGGTTGAAGTTGTCACTATCCGCAGCCATCGACCACTATAACACCCGCATCAACACCTTCACACCAGATTACCTGACCTCCAAGAAATTATCAAGATCCGAAGGGCAGAATATCGGCATGACGATGATACAAAGCGAAAATTACCTCACCTACAAGTTTGACCTCAAAGAGAAACATTTCTTCGAGTTGATGGGTGGTTTCTCTTATAATCGTGACCAACTCAATAGCATTGGCGGTTCTGCATACGGTGGTCCTACCAACCAAATTCATTATGTAGGAGAAGAATGGCCAGCCTTGCGTCAAGACGAATATGGTACATACGAAGCTTTGCAATCATATCTCAGCAACCAAGAGGTACAAGAGATGATGAGTGTCTTCGGACGTCTGGCATACAACTACAAGCACAAGTACTTGGCAGAATTTTCACTTCGTTCGGATGGTTCCTCTGTATTTGGTAGCGACGTGAGATGGGGAACATTCCCTGCCGTCGGCTTAGGTTGGACTTTCAGCGATGAGCCATTTATGAAGAATCTATGGTGGCTTAGCTTTGGTAAGTTCCGTGCTTCTTGGGGTCGCTCAGGCCAGAAGTTCAATGAGGCATACCTAGCCTTGGGCACCATGACTTCCAGCAACACCTTCCTAGGAAGTGCCGGTTTGATACCAGGTATACTTGCCAACAACCAATTGACTTGGGAGAAGAACGACCAATATGACTTAGGTCTTGACCTTCAACTTTTCAACTATCGCTTGCAAGTAAAGTTGGACTACTATTACAAGTACTCCCATGCCTTGTTGATGCAGACTACTACCCCAGGAAACTTTTTCTTGGCAGATAAGATGTGGAACAATGCCTCAGCCATATCAAACGAAGGAATTGAGCTGGAAGTTTCAGCAGACATCATCAAGCACAAGAACTGGCAATGGACGCTCGGCTTCAACATCTCACATGACAAGAACCTTTTCCGCAAGTCATACGGAGGTGAGGATTTGAGCGACAAAGTGCTAGGTCGCCCAGTATATGGCATCTACACCTATCATGACGAGGGCCTCGTACAAGACGAGACGCAGATTCCATATTACTACAACTCATTGGGCAAGTTGGTACCACTCAACTTTGGTAACAGTGAGAACTATCCATTGCGTGTGGGTGGTCGTAAAATCAAGGATTACAACCAAGATGGAACCATCGACTATAACGACAAGTACTATGCTGGCAGCACCTTGCCAGCTGCATATGGTGGTATCTCCAATAGCATCTCTTACAAGAATTGGAAACTCGACATCATGATGAACTATGTCATCAAGCGCAAGATGATGAACATGGTAAAGAACTCAGCTTTCAATTTCACAAAGAATTTCGGAACTATCATGGCAGACCCTAGCAAGGTAACATTCTGGCAAAAGCCAGGAGACGAGACAGACTATCCTTCTTTGGAATTCTCTGACCAAGGATATATCGGTCAGTTTGACGGTGATATTGACTCCAACATAGAGAATGTCAACTATCTCCGCCTCAAGTCTGTCACCTTATCATACGAGATGCCTGCCAAATGGTTCAAGAACAGGATCAAGGGTCTGAGCCTATATGTTACAGGACAGAACCTCTTCTTGTTGACCAACTATTCTGGCACAGACCCAGAGGTTGTCAATCCATACACTGGCAAGGACACCGGCGAGCAGTACCCTCTGAACAGTTCCATCACATTTGGTTTTAACTTAAAATTTTAACGACACATGAAGAAGCAACTATTAATAGCTACCATTTGCGTAGCAGGGTTGGTGTCATGCGACTTGGATCAAGTACCCGAGAACCAAGTCACATATAACAATGCGTTCAAGTCGGAAAATGAATTGAACGCTACCACCTCTTCAATATTATACTTCGAGAATATCTACATAGGAAAGAACGACCCTTTTATCGCAGCAGGGGCAAAAGTTGACAATCTCGGTTGGAACAACGACTTACGTGAGTGGAACCCACGTTATGTCAAAGAACAAGACGGACAATGGGGTGGCTTATACAATATTATATATGAAGCCAACCTACTCCTAGACAACATTGGCAGCACGGAAGGTCTCAGTGAAGACCGTTACAACTTCCACGTTGGGCAAGCATACTTTGCCATGGGCTTATCGTACTTTTTCTTGGCTCAGCGCTATGGAGATTGCGTTATCACTAACAACTCAAAAGATGTAGTGATGTATGGTCGCTCTCCTATGACAGAAGTTCTGAAGAAAGCCATCGCAAGTGCAGAATCCGCCTATAACGTCCTACCAACTTACGACAAGTTGAAAGGATTGAATAATGCAACCATCACGAGCCGCCAGTACGCCTCCAAAGGCAACAGTGCCGCTTTGCTGGCACAGATCTACGCTTGGAAAGGAAGTGTAGAAGAACTATATGGTCTAGAAGGTAATCCAAAAGAAGACTATCAGAAAGCCATTGACTATGCGACCCTCCTCGTCGAAGGAAAAGTAGGAAACTACAGTTTGTGTTCTGACCCCGAGGATCTCTGCTACAAGCTCTCTCACCCTGACGAGACTAATCCAGAGGCAATTTTCACTCTTACCTTCGACAAAGCTCGATCGGAATACAGCCAAACACCAAATGATGTAGCGACAGCATATCTCAGTTGGCCTGTAAAAGAGACAGCTCAGATGGGTAATATCCCATACGAGAACTACTGTCAACTTTACACATCGACCATCAACGAGATGTACCAAGACCCAAACGATCAACGTCGCTCCGCCTTCTTCTACCAAATAGACGAGCCACATGAGGTTGACGGCATTGACTACGCCATCCCATACAAGTTTAGGGAGTGCCTCTACAATAAAAACGAGTTCTCCGAGACTGGCAAGGACTTCCGATCCGTGGATGCAGACTATGTATATTGGCGTCTAGCCGACATCATCTTGCTCCGAGCAGAGTGTTACAACAAGCTAGGACAAACAGACCTTGCCATCAATGACCTCAATAAGATTAGAGAGCGTGCTGGTGCGGAAGCATATCCTTCCATCTATGATGAAGGCGACCTCAAAAAAGCCATTTTCCAAGAGCGAGAGAAGGAGCTGATTGGTGAGAATGACGAGCGTTATTACGACATCATCCGCAACAACTACATCCAGGAAGAGCTATATGGCAAGTTCCAAGTACTCACCAATAATGACATCAAAAATGGTGCACTCTTCTTGCCTATCCCAAGCAATGCCTATTCAGACAGAGATGGCAAGATAACCAACACCATGATGCGTCAAACTACGTATTGGATGCCATATATGTAATTCAAAATCAAACAAGAGAAGAAAATGAAAAAGATATTATTGTTCATTGCAGTAGTGGCGAGCACTTTATGCCTTTCCACCTCCTGCACCAAGTATAACTTCGTAGATACTGGAAAAGCCATAGGGTATCACGACTGCTCCATGTGGGAGTATTTTCAGCAAGACCCATACAACTGGGACTCACTTGTTGTCATGAGTGAACGTGCGGGACTCCAGCAGGTATTTATGGGGACAAGTACATACGGCACGAACCTCACCGTTTTCGGTATCACCAACCATAGCATACGCCGCTATCTCCTAGAAAAGGGTTATGAGCAAATCGCCGACATTCCAGTAGAGGACTGCCGCAATTTTATTCTATCCAGCATCATCGATGGCAACAACGTCATCCAGTTGGATGACTTCACGGCTGGAACAGCCTCCACTGACCCCAACACTGTCATCGGTCAAGGTGGCAAGATGTACACGATGCTGTCTGGCAAGCAATTATGGATCTACACCTATCGTGAGTCATACGGCGGTGTTCCTCAAGCAGGTCCCAAGAAAATCTACATAGCCTCAGAAGTGGCTTGGAAGACATCCGAGGTGGCATCAAGCAACATCATGACCCAAACCGGTGTCGTTCATGCACTAAGTTATAATTTCAATCTAACAGACTTCTAACAATATGAAAGCAATATATCATAAGATCTGTATATGGACAATGGCAATCGTAGGCTTAGCTTCCTTGTCGAGTTGCCATGACATGCCAGTAGGTTACTTAAAAGTAGAAAACGCAGAATATGCCCCCGATACTTTGGTTGCCTACCAAGAGGTAGATGAATGGGACAGCCATGTAACCGACAACTCCCCTTGGACTTCCTATGCGATCCAAGGAGTTGCAGGAACCGTACCTATCACCTATGAGTTTTACGATGTGGAAGCCACAGAAGGTGGAGATGCAACAGCCTTCAAGAAAGCTATCGCTGAAGGCTCCATCCGACTTCAAGGTAGTTTGATTCAGGTATTCTATATGGCTTCCAAGAGCTTACCCGAGGGTAGATATCGCATCAGTCTAAAGGTACAGAACGAAGATCACTCTGCCATTCTCTCCAATATCTTCACGGTCATCATCAAAAAGAATGAGTTTGGTGACTTGGATGACAGCGGATCTGATTGGGAAGAATAAAGTAACACAAAACATTGAAAAAGATGAAAACAACAAATAATCTGCTTTTCACAGCAGTTCTCTCTCTCCTTACTTTTGAGCCTAGCATGGCTCAGGGTAAGGCTACAGGAGAAACCATCCAGCAAACTGTTTCTACCCAAGAAGGCATCCTGTTCTTCCAAGGTTCTTTCCAACAAGCGCAGGAAGAAGCAAAGAAACATCACAAACCGCTATTCGTAGATTTCTATGCCACTTGGTGCGGCCCTTGCAAACGAATGGCTAAGACTATCTTCACACAAGACTCTATAGGCAAATATTTCAATGAGAAGTTTATCTGCTTGCAATTGGATGCAGAAAAGCCAGAGAACATATCCATTGCCAAACAGTACAAGATAGAAGCCTTCCCGACTTTGGCCTTCATCGCCAACGATGGGAAAGCCATCTCCATCTCTGTAGGTGCCATGGGGGCTAACGAACTGATGGAAGCTGCAAAAACTGCCGTAGGAGATGTAGTCGGTTTCAAAGAACTCTATGAGCAATATTGTAGCAACCCAACTGATTTAACCATCCAGCAGAAGATACTTCTGCAAGCCCCTAAGTTCTTGATGGCACAAGAAGGCATGGATGCTGAAAAATGGGTTGTAAGAATCAGAAAGATGTACAATGCTTACATCCAAGCCAAGATGGGTCCTAGCCTCATCAATCGTACCGATTACCTCATTATCTCACAACTGGGTGGCGATGACCTAGAGCAACAGCAAAAGATGGCAGACTTCATCAATGCCAACCTTCCTGCTTGGCAAAAAGCAGTAGGAGATGCTGCGGCTTATTATGTCATCGAATACAATGACAAGCGAATAGAAGACCTTGCCAAGGAAGGAAATCTGAGCTACAAAGAATATGTAGCCAAGATTTCGGGTGACTACAAGAACGCCTATTCTGTCATTTCTTTCACAGGAAACCTTGACCCAGCCAAATCATCTGCGGTTTATGCCGATGCCATCTACTCTATATACAAGGACAAAGACGCCAAGAAGTACTTTGACTTGATGAACGACTATTTCAAGCAGATGGGCGACAATGCCACACCAACCGACTATGGAAAAGCTGCCCAGAACTTATACTATGCAGCAGGCAAGAAATTGACAGCATCCGATCATGAAATAGCCATCCAGTGGATAGAGAAAGCATTGACTGGTGAGACTTCCATCGTTGACCGCATCAACTTCCTCGTCATGATGGCAGACAGCTATACTGCCATGAAGAAATATGACGATGCCACCAAATACTATCGACAAGGCTACGTCGAGTCTCTCCAACTAGACAAAATGGAGCAAGTACAAGCTATGATTCAAGCAACCATCGCTCGCAAACTTGCAGCACTTGAACTCTTACAGAAATAAGTAACTAGATGAAAAGAAAAATTGATTATATCCGCTTAGCCCTCTTCGCATGGATGTTCTTTGCCGCTATCTCCTGTAGAGCGCAAATCAAAGGGCTCATACAAGGAAAGCTTCCTAATGGTCTCACTTATTACATCATGCGTGACAATGGGAATCAAGGCGAGGTGAATTTCTATCTCTATCAGAATGTGGGTGCCATATTGGAAACCGACAAGCAATATGGTTTGGCGCACTTTGTTGAGCACATGGCTTTTACCAAGACAGAACACTTTCCAGATGGTGTCATGGCTTATCTTCGCAACCATGGTTTGGTTTTCAATGCAAAGACAGGCATCAACGAGACTCGTTTTCAAGTAAACAATGTCCCTACAAATGATTCCAAGGTTACTACTTCCATCATATACCTATTAAAGGATTGGTGCAATGGAATCAAAATAGAACCTAAGGAAGTGGAGAGGCAAGCCAACATCATCTCTGAGGAATGGCGGCAAAGTCGCAATATTGACAAACGACTGACAGAGGCAATAGCACCCACCATTTATAATGGAAGCGACTATGCCACACACAACGTAATAGGTTCTGAAAGCCTTATCCGTAATTATACCGCCAAGGATGTAAAAGCCTTCTATCAGCAATGGTATCGTCCAGAATTACAATGCATCGCCATCATTGGCGACATCCAACCTGAAGAGTACGAGAAAGAAATCAAACACCTATTCAGTTCTATCCCTGCAAGCAAAAAGCCCATCAGCAGGAAGAACTCTGAAATAGAAGACAACAATGCTCCATTGTACTATCGTTTCATTGACAAGGAGAACTCCTCCAATTCCATGGGTATCTATCAACGTTGCCTAGTTTCAACAGACCCTTCCAAACGAGACTTTGTGGGCGATCAACTCAAAGTACGTCTCTTCCAAACATTAGCGGCACAACTATTAGCTAAATTCAGAAATGGCGGCAAAGAAAGCTTCATCACCGCTACCGTAAGTTATGCTCCTTTGGCACGCCAATACGACCAAAATGCCTGGGACTTTGTACCATATGCAGGCAAGGAACTAGAATGTCTGAAACAGATACTGGCCATTCGTGAGAACATTCGTAGAAAAGGATTTGGAGAAGAGGAGTTTGAGCATGCCAAAGAAGCACTTTACAATGAGTTGAAACCACTTCTCGAATCTGACAACCTAGGCACTCCCGACAACCTGATGGACGTATTCAAGCAAAACTATTTGTATGGCGTGCCTATCGAGTCTTTCCAACAACAAATCAGACATTCCGTGGAAAGTCTCGTAGAAATGGAAGTCAGCGACCTTAATGACTGGGTTCGCTCATGGATGAACGACAAGAACCTCAGTTTCATCACATACTCTACCCTTGCAAATGAGATGAATGTTTCTGACGAACAGTTCAACCAAACTTTAGCAGAGGTAAAGAGTGAGCCTATTCTCTCCATAGAGAAGCCACAAGCCATATCGCAAATCATAGATTATCCGATAACTTCGGGAAAAATCATCAGCACCAAGTCTATCAAGGATTTAGATGTAACAGAATGGACACTAAGCAATGGTGCCAAAGTACTTTACAAATACCTCCCAGACTCCCATAACATGATGTATTTTGCTGGTTCTGCCATGGGAGGCAACTCATTGGTCAAGAGCAATGACATCCCTTCACAAAAGGCAATGCAAGCACTCATTATGCAGTCGGGACTCTACAAATACAACCGTAATCAACTGTCTGAATGGTTAGAAGGCAAAGGCATCGAATTGTCACTATCAATCAATGACTATACAGATGGCGTAGGAGGAAATGTCAACGTCGCACATGCGGACGATTTCTTCCAATATCTCCATTTGGTATTGACCAAACAAAACTTCAGCGAAAAGACATTTGACAAGTTCATCGAAAAGAGCAAGTACCTCTATACGAACAGAAGCAAAACGGGTATGAGTGCCGTACAAGACTCCATCAATGCAATACTCTATCCTCCTTCAGAAGACAACCCTCGTGAGGACATCAGTTTCTACAATCGCATGAAGTTACAAGACTTGCCGCGTCTATTCAATGACCGATTTGGCAATGCCGCCTATTTCACGTATTGTTTAGTAGGTGCTGTTCCTGAGGCAGAAGCACACCAACTGATAGAAAAGTATATAGCCTCCCTGCCTGGCACACCAGGTGTCACTCCACGCCAATACCTATTAAAAACGATATCCTCACCTAAGCAAGAGATTACTTGCGAACTAGAGGCAGACTTGGAAGGTGACTTAGGAGAATTGGAAATATCATTTGCCAATTACAAAAAGCTAACTCCAAAAGAACAGAGTGCGCTAACGATTCTCAAAGAGCTGCTGCAATCTCGTTTGTTTGATGAATTAAGAGAAAAGGAAGTCGGCGTCTATTCCATCGGTGTCGATGCTGGCTATCATCCTGTCCCTCGCAACATGGAAGAAATTAAAATACACTTCACTACGGAGCGAGAGAAAGTAGATAAGATGAAAAAACGCACTTACGAAATTCTTGACGAGATTCGCAACAATGCTTTTAGCGAGGACAACTTCAAGAAAGTATATGTTCCTCTCGTTGTGGACCAGGAAACTGAACAGAAAGCTCAAACTGCCATGGGAAGTCAAGAAGAAACAGACCCTCTTCTTTGGCTTGCGATTCTCAATGCTTACGTAGAAGGCAACCAACAAATAGCTAAGGAAAAGCCAGAGGTCGTTGATTATCGTACGATTACTCGTCAGGATGTTGCCGACATCATCAACAAATTGCTGGATGGTGCCAAGAAGCGAGAAATAGTTGTGAAGTCGAAGCCATTACAAAGTACTGATTTCTAACATAAATCATATTAATCGAAAAGTGGGACAACGTTGCTACATACGCAACTTTGCCCCACTTTATCATTTTGAATTGTCCTCTTCAATTATACAAATCCTATTATAGAAATCCTATAAAAATATCAGCTAAACAAGTCATCCATCGTCAAACTCTTCTGAATTATGCCTACATATTGGTTGCTTTGAAGACCATAGGTGGTAATCATCATTAGCTGACAAGACTTTCGTGTTTTCGTTTCTTCCTCAAACTGCCATTGACGGCTCTGCATTCGCTCAGCATATTGCTTGTCTATCGCATACGGACGAGACGAGAATTTGATTTCACAAAGATTGATCACATTATCAGCCCTATCCAACACTAAATCTATCTGAGCCTTATTGTCTTTAGACTTACTCATCCACCCTGATTGAGAAACAGCAATACCACTGATGCCCATAGCTTGCTTAATCTGTTCGGAATGCGCCAAACAGACTTGTTCAAAGGCATAGCCTGCCCAAGACAACAACTTTGAAGAACCTAGGTAATGCTCCCAAAACATAGCATCGTTATTCTTTCCATCTTTCAGGAAATGATAATAGAATAAGGTATATGCATCCGTCAGTTGGTATAACTCATCTCGTTTCTTCTGACCAAATGCCACATAGCGACGTATGAAATCGCTCTGTTCTAGCTCTTCCAATACTCTAGTTGTACTGCCAGCATTAGGAAGTCCCGTCTGTTCCAAAATCTCATTTCGAGTCATTCCTTTACTTTTGGTTGCAATGGCACTCACTATAGCTAAATGATTCTCTGCATTTCTGAACATAGATTGGTATAAGTTCTTGTATTCATCATGAAGTTGACCATCTGGAGCGAACAACAGTTCATCAATATTTTGTGGCAAGCTTTTACCTTTGTCCAGCATTGCTAAATAATAAGGCACACCACCAAATACCATATAGCTTACCACTTGGTCGTAGCGATTCATCAGGATGTTACGAGACTCGTAAAACCGCTCACATTCTTGCAAAGTAAAAGGATGTAAATGTATGCGTCTATTCACCCGTCCATACAATCCCCCATGATTATGGAATACTTTATTGACAATCCAGGATGTTGCAGAACTGCAGCAAATAAGCAAGATGTCTTTGCGAGCAGAAGCCCAACTATTCCAAAACCACTCTAATGCCGTCAAGAAAGAACCATCACCACCATTCATCCAGGACAATTCATCCAAGAATACTACTTTCTTATCATTTTTGGAACTTTCCAATATCGTTATCAAAGAGGCGAAAGCCTCCAACCAATTCTTCGGCATCGGAATTGGTGTATTAGAACATTTACAAAGAGCATGATAGAAATACTCCAACTGCACTTTCTTGTTTTCCTGATTTACACCTGTAGTATAGAAGTCCATCTTGTCGGCAAATACTTCTCTCACTAAGAAAGTCTTGCCCACACGACGACGCCCATAAACTACAACAAACAAGGATTCTTCTGCATGAAAAGCCTCACGCAGTATCTCTTGTTCCTTATCTCTACCGATAATCTGTGCCATACTCTTACTTCTTTAGCTTAATGATTTTGGCTGCAAATATACAAAAAATACCACTTGCAGCCAAAATTCTAGAGACAATTTTGGCTGCAAGTATCGTTTTTCACCCACTTGCAGCCAAAACTCTAATGATTCGAGCATCTTTTCGCTCTCTACGATAGTGGTCAAAACCACGAGTCCTTCTTCACGACATAATATCTCGTAGGGAATGCCACTGCGAAAATCAAGGCGAAAATCAATACGGCAACGATTCCGATAAGGATATAGGCTATCACAACGCAAACCAGGTAAATAGCAGCAATACTGAACAGCGAATAAGCCATCATCCATAGTGCCGTCTTCTTACCATACTGCTTTTTGTCTTTCCTGTATCTATACCAAAGAGTGAGGCTAGGCATTGCTGCCGTGAGGATGATACCAAGCATAGCCAAAAGAATCTGCCAAGTACTTTCTGAATCCACCACTGATGCTGCATATCCAAATACCAAGGTAGATGCCACCGTTCCCAATGCGGCGAGCACAGGAACTATCAGCAACTTGTTGAATCGCTTGGCTGGTATCACATCTCCTTCACATCTCTTATTAAACCATCGTGCCAAAGCCCCATAGTTAAATACATAGAAGAACGTAAACACAATGGCTACCAAGCCTAAGATGCCCCCCAATATTCCCAAGATGAACAGAGCTATCATGAGGGGTGTTCCTCCATCTTCAAACTTTTCACTTATTGGATCGGCAGCATCTTGGGCTGTCACCTGGGCAGAATCCTTTTTGTTGGAAGCCTCTACATTTTGGTTGACAGGCTGACTAGTAGGCTCTGTGGTGGTTTCCTCCACTTCTTGTGGGGCAACCGATTCTCCTTCCTCAACATCCTCGTCAGAATCTGGCTCCGGCTCAAATCTTTGGCAACAGTTAGAAGACACGTAGGCAGTCTTGCCCTTGTAGAGGAACTTGATCATATCGCCATCCATTCCTTCTTCCTCAAAGGTGTCCCCTTGATGCATCATGCCCAACTTATTTAGGTAATTGGGCGAATCCCACACGGTCAAGTCGGCATCGGTTACCTCCCACATATCGCCTTTCTCGGCAAAACAAGCCAAGGAAAGAAATGCGAAAATAAAAAACAAAAGAAATCTCATGCACTTCATAAGCCTTGCTCCTTATTATTTTACTGTACGCTTGATAGTCCACTTGGAGCTATAAGTCTTTTGGTTAGACTCATACGTATCCACAACAGCTACCACTTCTGCCTCTGTCAGCTTAGAATAGGTAACTTTCACTGTGTACGGAGTACCTTCATCTACACTAAGATACTCTTTCACCAAGTTCTCGGTACGCTTGCCCAACTTTCCTCCTATTGTCAGCAGCTCTAGCACCTCTCCATTGGTCCCCTCAAAGAACTCCTCGTCCATAATCAACAAGTGATTCAAGTCCAAAGTCGCAAAAGGATTGCGCGAGCTACCATCGTATGTGAAGGAAGAGGTGACATTCAAATTAGGACATCTCACCTGGGACAGATTGCCATTTTGCCAATCGAAATAATGGATGTTCCAATCATCTGTTCCGTCATCCCCAATATCATTATAACGCATTTCTTTCAACGTGCCATCTGTGTTATAAGAGAGTTCGAATGGACGTTCACCATTCATCCATGACTTGCGGATGGAGCCACTTTTCACTCTGCCATTCTCAACATTGGCTTTATGCGTTGCAGTCTCCACTTCAGACGTGCCCGAAGGATAGTATTCTTCGCGATAAGTCATAGTTGTCGTGATGATATTAGTATAAGCCAGTTCTGCCTCTGTTATATTGTCACAATAAGAATCGGCAGGACTACCTACAGAACCATCTATTTCATCACGTGACACAGCTTTGGCACGCATTAGGTTTCCCTTCGCAAATTCAAACCTCATCGTTTCCGTACCATCGTCCTCGACATGAGAGCCTGAGACATTCGAGTTTTCGACCGTAATCTCATAAACTTCCGAAGCTGCCACAGAACCAGGATTATCTGGACTCTCAGGAGAATCAGGGTTTTCGGGATTGTCTGGATTGTTTGGGTCATTAGGTCCATCGTCACCACCGCATGATGTCATCACAAAGAAGAATGCGGTAAGAACAGAAACAAAAATCAAAAAGCTTTTCTTTCTCATAAAATATAGCATTAAGTATTACTAAAAAATGATTAAACTCTTCAACAAAGATAGCGACAAACATCCATAAGATGTCCCTTCTCTTGATAAAAACTCACATTTACCTCCGTTTCTAGGGAATACCACTGCACCCACCCTATGGTTTTCCGTAGGCAAGCAGTCACGTTTGCAGAAAAGCTACGCTCCCCACTCTTTTTAACCACAGAAAAATCGTCACTTCGGATTATTTTTCATATCTTTGCACGGACAATCATTCATCATAAAAGCAAATGAAGCAAATGATACATCATAGACAATACACAATTTTTACATATTTTTTCCTTCTTCTATCCACCATCGCCTTTCTTTCCGCTTGCCAACAAGACAAAGGGGAAGACGAGAAGCGAGCATATTCCTTGTTCATAGAAGCCACCAACTACAATGCCGGAGGCGAGAAGGAAAAGACCATTCACCTCATAGACAGCGCACTCCAGATGGACTGCGCCGACACCACACGCAGTTGGCTTACCAGCGAGAAGATGACCGCATACACAGACTTGGGAAAGATGAGAGAGGCTATTGCCATCGGAAAGGAAGGCATCCCGTTTGCCGAAAAGATAAAAGACGACGACGGCATGCTTGCGATGTGTGGTGCCATGGGCATCTGCTATCGCAGAATAGGCGAACTGGACTCCTCACTCACCTATTACAAAAAGGGCATCCATAAAGCGATCCAAAGCGAGAATGCAGAATATGAGATTTACCTCTACAACTGTATCTCTGTACTTTTCAACGAACAGAAGAGATACAAAGAAGCCATAGAGTACTCCGACAAGGCTGAATCAAAAGCCATTGCCACCAACGATACCATCGAGCGACTGTCTGCACATGCCAACAAGGCAGCCATCTTCATGCGACAAGGCGAATTTCAGAAATGCGTCAACACTCTGACACCGATATGGAGTATGGTAAAGCAAGCCAACTATAACGTGTTGATGCTCAAATATCTTTCCCCACTACTCAAATCATACTTGCAACTGGGCAAGACTGACTCCATCGCCCTCTACCTGCCATACGCCGATGAAGCCAGCCGCAGTCTCGCCGCTACGAGCAATGGCGTGCTGGGCATACTGGAAATCAAGGCTGACCTACTGGGGCAACAGAAGAAATACGCTGAGCAATGGGCACTGCTCGACAGCATCGCCAAACTATCGTCCACCAACCAGGCGATGCCTAAGGACAAACTCCTCGCCACGAAAGCCAAGTGCCTTCACAATATGGGAAAATCCGCTCAAGCATATCAAACCATGCACGAGGCTTACCTACAGAGCGACTCCCTCAAACAAAGCGACATCGACAAGCAACTGAGCGAGTTCAACGTCAAGTACAAGACCTTGGAGAAAGAGATGCAAATCGAGAAGATGAGCCACGAGCAGAGTTTGCTCTACATTCGTATTCTATGGCTCATCTTGGCACTCATCATACTATTGATAGCCATCCTCGCCATCCTATACCGCAAGAAACTGGACAAGCAACGTGCCGAATTGTCTGAAAAGACCTCTTACATCAATGGTGTGGAGAACGAGCGCAAGCGTCTTGCCAAGGAATTGCACGATGGCGTATGCAACGACATCCTGGCAGTTAACATTATGATGCAAACCAACAGGGAGGAAGCTGAAAGATTGCTCAAGAACGTGGGGCATAACGTTCGCCACCTGTCACATGAGCTGATACCACCAAGATTTGACAACACATCGCTCACAGAGTTGGTCGAAATCTATTGCCAGTCGGTAACTGCCGAAGATGGAACCATCGTCAAGCCATTCATCAGCACCTCTTTCAAGAAACTGACCATCCATAGCGACAAGGCTCTTGAAATCTATCGCATCATCCAGGAATGCGTGTCCAACGCCATCAAGTATGGTTACAGCAAGATGATCAGCGTCGTACTTGATACCATCGGAACCCAAGGTGTCATATCCGTCACCAACGACTTGTCACCCGTTCATCCTATTACCCAAAGCAAGTCTGGCATCGGGAAAGACACCCTGAAATTGAGAACCGATGCGCTGCAAGCTGAGCTACAAGTAAGAAATACGGACGAAGAGTATCAAGTAGAAATCAAGTATCAACTATAAGCAATGAGCTTTGGCTCATGAAAGGCTGCATTCAATTAGTATCATCATGAAAATAAGCAAAAGCATTCTCGTCGTTGACGACCATCCTATCGTATTGGCAGGTTTGCGAACACTCATCTCGCAAGATGGTCTATACACCAAGATACAATGTGCTTCCGACCTTCCATCTGCAAGTGAAATCATCAACCAAGAGAACATAGACACCGCCATCATCGACTTAGAACTAAGCAATGACAATGGTTTGGCGCTCATCAAGCTACTCCACCAGGAGCATCCTAAGACTAAGATTGTGGTATATACGATGCACCAAGAAATATGGACGATAAGGCAACTGATGAATGAAGACGCTGATGCCATCGTATTAAAAAATGAAAATCCACAAGAGCTGCTCACTGCCCTGCACAAGATAGAGGATGGGAAGGGGTATTACAGCCAACAGTTTGTCAGGCTCATCAACCTGCAGAATACCAAGCAAGCCAACCTATCCAGCAGAGAAATGGAAGTTCTGGAATGTATCTCCGATGGGCATACCACCAATGCCATCGCCCAAGAGCTGAACATCAGCACCAACACCGTTGAGTTTCATCGTCACAACCTGATGAACAAGTTGCATGTGAACAATGTGGCTCAGATGGTGAAAAAGGCGATGCAGATGGGGCTGGAGTTCATCATGGGATAATTAAGTCCGTATAGCTAAATATTTCCCACGGAAAACTTCCTCATTTCCAACATTTTTTGTAATTTTGCACCCAAATAATAAAATATATTAGCTAATATGGAACAAAAGAACTTTAAACGTACCACCGTGACGGCTGCTTTGCCTTACGCCAACGGTGGTGTGCATATCGGTCACTTGGCAGGTGTCTATGTGCCAGCCGATATCTATGTTCGCTATCTCCGCCTCAAGAAGCAAGACGTTGTCTTCATCGGCGGTAGCGATGAGCACGGCGTGCCTGTCACCATCCGTGCCAAGAAGGAAGGTATCACCGTACAGGAGGTAGTAGATCGCTATCATAACATCATCAAGAAGTCATTTGAGGAGTTCGGCATTTCTTTCGACATCTATAGCCGCACTACTTCAAAGATTCACCATCAGTTTGCCTCTGACTTCTTCCGTACCCTCTACGACAAGGGCGTATTGGAGGAGAAGGTTGAGGAGCAGTTCTGCGATGAGGTAACAGGCGAGTTCCTCACCGACCGCAACATCGTGGGTACTTGTCCTCGTTGTGGCGCAGAGGGTGCTTATGGCGACCAGTGCGAGAAGTGTGGTGCAACTCTCTCTCCTGAGGAGTTGATCAACCCAACCAACAAGAACAACCCTGGACATGGACTCATCAAGAAGCCTACCAAGAACTGGTATCTCCCACTGGGCAAGTACCAAGACTGGTTGAAGCAGTGGATTCTCGAAGAGCACAAGGAATGGCGTCCTAACGTATATGGTCAGTGCAAGAGCTGGCTCGACATGGACTTACAGCCTCGTGCGATGACCCGTGACTTGGATTGGGGTATCCCTGTTCCTGTAGAGGGAGCGGAAGGCAAGGTGCTCTACGTTTGGTTTGATGCACCTATTGGTTATATCTCCAACACCAAGGAGCTTTGCGATGCTCACCCTGAGAAGTGGGGTACTTGGCAGAAGTGGTGGCAAGACCCTGAGACACGCCTTGTTCATTTCATCGGAAAGGACAACATCGTGTTCCACTGCATCATCTTCCCTACCATGCTGAAGGCTCACGGCGACTATATCTTGCCAGACAATGTACCTGCCAACGAGTTCTTGAACTTGGAGGACGACAAGATTTCCACCTCTCGCAACTGGGCTGTTTGGTTGCATGAGTATCTCGTAGATATGCCTGGCAAGCAGGATGTATTGCGCTATGTATTGACTGCCAATGCACCTGAGACCAAGGACAACAACTTCACTTGGAAGGACTTCCAGGAGCGCAACAACTCTGAGTTGGTTGCCATCTATGGTAACTTCGTCAACCGTGCCCTCCAATTGACCAAGAAGTATTGGAACGGTGTCGTTCCTGCTTGTGGTGAGTTGCAGGAGGTTGACAAGAAAGCCATCGCTGAGTTCAAGGACGTAAAGGAGAAGGTAGAGCAGTTCCTCGATGTCTTCAAGTTCCGTGAGGCTCAGAAGGAAGCCATGAACTTGGCACGTATCGGTAATAAGTATATCACAGAGTGCGAGCCTTGGAAGGTTTGGAAGACCGACCCTAAGCGTGTGGAGACCATCTTGAACATCTCCCTCCAGTTGGTAGCCAACCTGGCCATCGCCTTCGAGCCATTCTTGCCATTCTCTTCAGAGAAGCTCCGCAAGATGATCAACATGCCTAACTTCGAGTGGAGCCAGCTCGGCAGCACCGACCTTTTGAAGGCTGGTGACCAGCTCGCTGAACCTGAATTGCTCTTCGAGAAGATAGACGACGAGACCATCGAGAAGCAGCTCCAGAAGTTGGAAGATACCAAGAAGGCTAACGAGGAAGCTTCTTATAAGGCAGAGCCTATCAAGCCAGAGGTTAGCTTCGAGGACTTCGAGAAACTCGACATCCGTGTAGGTCATATCTTGAACTGCGAGAAGGTGAAGAAGTCTAAGAAACTCTTGAAGTTCACCATCGACGATGGTAGCGGCGTAGAGCGCACCATCTGCTCAGGTATCGCCGCATACTATGAGCCAGAGCAGTTGATTGGCAAGGACGTACTCTTCGTTGCCAACTTTGCTCCTCGCAAGATGATGGGCATCGAGAGTCAAGGTATGATTCTCTCCGCAGTCAACTTCGATGGTAGCCTCAACGTCACCTCGCTCTTGGGCAAGGTGAAACCAGGAAGCCAAGTAGGATAATCCCTATACATTATTAATATAAAAAGGTGGATGCAAGAAATCTCTCCCATGAGACTCTGCATCCACCTTTTGTTTTTGCATAAACTAATCAATATAATAAAACTAACTAAAACCTAAAAAACAAACTCTTTGGCTCTCATCAGAGCCTCCAAGTAGTAATAGTCGGCATAGATGATGCTAGCATCTATCTCGCTGCCAGCAGGATGATGTCCCGTACTGTGCATGAGGAAGGCAACGTTCTTCTTGCCACTCTGATACTTCGGTGTGCTCAACTGAGCGAGCGTTTGCAGAGCAAACTGCTTATATTCCTCTCCTTTCTCGCCGCCCACATACTGTTGCAGTTCGAGCAAGGCATCAGCCACCACACAAGCCGCACTGGCATCCTTAGGAGCTTGCAAGCCACGAGGGTCGTCCATATCCCAAAGGGGGATCAAGTCATCGCTTGTCTCCTTGAGACGCTTAATGTAAATGTCGGTCACCTTTTGGGCGAAATCGAGGAACACCTTGTTGTGGGTATAGCGATATACCATGGTGTAGCCATAAATAGCCCAGCTCTGTCCACGAGCCCACATCGAGTTGTCGGCATATCCCTGGTGGGTCACACCCTTGATGAGATTGCCATTGATGGTATCATATACCGCCACGTGATAGCAACTGCCATCTAGTCGGAAATGATTTTGCATCGTGGTCTTGGCATGAGTTACCGCCAAATCATAGAGGAGTTTGTTGCCCCCATTCTTGGCAGCCCAGAACATCATATCGAGGTTCATCATATTGTCCATGATGGTATTGTGAGGCCAGTTGCGAGGCTTTACCTCACGAGGCCAACTCAATATCGTACCCACGATAGGATTGAAGAGGGTGGCAAGAGAGTCGGCGGAAGCCAAGATGACATTCTTGTAGTCTTGGGAGTGATTCACCTCATATCCCTTGCCATACGAGCAGAACATCAAGAAACCGATGTCATGGTCATAGCAGGGGCGGTAGGCAATGCCTCGAAGGGCATTTGTATAACCTTCGGCAGCCGTTCTAACGGCATTATCATGCGACATCTGGTAGTCCATCCACAAGATGCCAGGCCAGAATCCATCGCACCACTCCTCAGGCGTTGCCTTACGGCAGTTCCATCCCTTCTGCTTGTCATCTTTCAAGATGTTGCGAGGCTCCATCGTGTAGTCGTAAGAGCCATCTTTCTGCTTCAGCTCCGCCAAGGCACGAGCCACTTGCTTGTGGCAATATTGCAACTGCTTATCGACATCGAGAGCAGGTACATCCTCATTCACCTCCGTCTTAACAGCCTCTTTCTTCTGCTTTTCAGAAGAACTAGCCTGCATTACCGAGCCATTAGCCAGCAACAAGGCAGACACAAAAAAAAGTATTCTTCCTATTTTCATCGTCATTGTTTTATTATCAATACGATTGAAATAGGAAGAATACTTAAACTTACAGTAGATATTCCTTTTATCCGTTATTCTTTTACAATAAACACGAGTTATATCCTACAACATGAAGCGATAGCCGACTGATACCCCAAAGCCTTTGTTCTTGCAACTTTTATCAACCTCCTTTGGGGCATCGCTCACGTTGGTCAAACCGAGGTTGTACTGTGCGCTGAGGATCACACCCATATACTCATAAGATACGCCAATAGGGATGGAGACATCGAGTTTCTTGGCAGGCCAAGTATGCGTCTTCGTCTCTGTCTCCTTAGCCGTCACCTCCTCATTTCGGATGGTAACCTGGGTATAGTCCATCTTCCACTTGCCGTCACCGCATAAGAAGCCTGCCTGCACACCCAATGTCAGCGACAAGTTGCGAGTGATGTAAGCCCTTACCTTCAGAGGCACCTGGATATAGTCCAAATTGACATGGATGTTATCATATCCTTCGAGAGTCGTGGATTTATCTGGGTTCTCATTCTCCGCCTGATACTTAGGGAACTTGAAGCCGAGGCGAGCATAGTTGACACCGAGGCTCACAGCCACTTCCTTGGTGGCACGATACTCGACATCGACACCGCCATTGAAGCCAGCCTGATATTTCGACTTCAGCAGCTCACTTCCATTGAAACTGAGTTCATTATTGCTCCAGTTGGAAATACCCACCCCCACATGAGGAATCACCGAGAACTTACCCACAGGACTCTCCATCTCTTGTGCATTGATTTCTATGACAGCAGCCAATAGCAAAGCGAGACTCAATATTCTTTTCTTCATATTCATCATTCTTGCTTGTAATTATACCTTATTAAATAATACTTCATAAGAAGAAACGGCAGCAATAGGTAAATATTGCATCGTAGAGAGAGATGAAGCAACGGAAAATAGCAGAAAAGACTAGCAGAAAAGATGCAACTTCTTCCATTTACCCTCAATGAATGCGAGCAGTAACAGACAAGCCATCTCATTCCTTGCAAGTAATATTGGTGACCTCATTCGGTTTAAAAGACAGGCGTGAAGCATCCTGTGTCAATGAAGAAGTGACACTTGATGACTTATTCGCCGTGGATTAAGATTCCACCCCCATATATCCACAAAATAAAAATAAAACAGCAAAGCGATAACCCTAAAAGTATCACTTTGCTGTTTCTTTTATTTTAGTCTTCCCACTCATCACTCCAAGGAGTGAAACGATGGTATCCCTTACTCAAAGTTTCCAGTTCCTCGTCAGCATAGTCGTCTTCTTCAACTGTAGTACCCAAAGGCTGCTTACTTCCTTGCATCATTTGCTGAGCATCAAAACGAACTATGTGAGTATCCAATTTGATATACTTCTTTTTCACAAAGCTCATAGTTTAGTTATTTAACGACAAATGCCTTTCCGTTACAAATGTATATTTGATTTTTGTTAAGGTGATTTTTATCCACACGCATACCACTCAATGTGTAGATAGCGTCCTCTCGACCTGACTTTTCAGAATCGATGACATGGATTCCATTGGTTTCACCAAAGTCGATGGATATACTCTGCAACTTGCTATCAGCAATAGACTGTGCCAACTGGAGATATGCCTGGTTAGCCTTCACCTTGATAATAGAGCCTTCTTCAACTTTATAGAAAGCAACATTACCATTTTTATTTTGCAATACATAAGTACCAGCAGGTGCTGTAGTTTCTTCCCATACACCTACCAATCCATCTTTCACTGGAGAATCTGCCTTACTGCCATTACCTGTCTTCACAAACTGATAATTGCCTTCTGGTGCATTTACCAAAACTGGGGTGTTGGCAGGGAGGACATCTTTTACCTCTGTAGCAGTTGCTTTTCCACCACCAGAATAACTCAAAGTATAAACTTTCACATTTTCTGGGATAGTAGCATCATATGGCAATACGAGAGTAGCCGCCTCTGCTGCTGTTACCGCTAATTCATGGAAATTCTTCTCATACACGATTGTAAGATGTGGCAAAAGGTCTTCCTTCTTAAATACCAAGCTATTGTCCTTGCCATTGACTATATCTTCGGCTAAATCCTTAGAATAGAACTTGACTGATTCTGTGCTAGACTTTGCCTTTGTAAGAAGCAAATGAACATCTGTCTTACCCTGACCTTTAATATAATCGGTCAAGTCGATTTCATTCACCCAAGCATCTACAGTCTTATATGCTTCTGGAAGTTCATCATAAGGCATTGCCTTGTTAGAACCTTTGGCTGCAAATGTAGTAATCAGATTGCCAGCAGTCTTGGCTGCTGCAATTTTAGCCTCTTCACCTGCATAATTAGTTGTTTCATCAAAAGCCTCATAGCCATAGATATTGACATTTCTGTCCCCCTTTACACGTTCTGAAACCAAACGCAATGTAGCACTCTTGATAGTATAGTCAGAAGAAAGTGCCAAAGTTGGCAATTGGAAAGACATCAAGGCATCAATCTCCTTTGGGTCTTTACCCTCTTGTTCCTCATAACTAAGTTCTATTGTTCTGTCAGAACCAAAAGAGCCTGTGTTTCCTTTATATACCCATGTATCAGCCGTTGGGTCGAGCACATTACTCTTCACATCCTCATTTTTCTCATATACTACCGTAAGCAAAGGCAGCAAATCTCCCTCATTATAAGTGAATTTAGGACTAGTCGCCTTACCATTCTTGATTTGTTTCTCCGCCTCACTTGCATATACTTGGATAGATGTTTCTGTGCTCTCGGCATTGTTAACCAAGAGGAGATTCACCTTACCATCAATCTTCTTCTGGGCATAAGCAGTCAAGTCTATGACATTGATCCAATCTTGCATATTAGTAGAAGCACCTTTATCAAAAGTCGCCTTACCCGATGTTCCCTTTAGAGTGGTTAGTGCAAGTGGAGCATTTTGACGAGCATTATCCACATTCTCTTTCTGAGAGTTATAAGTGTCATTATTTGATACATCAGCCCCAAAAGCATAAATTGCCATCGTACCCTTGGCACGCTCTGTCACCAATCGCAATGTGGCAGACTTGACAGAATATCCACTCTTTACAGGAAGTTGAAAAGACATCAAGCCGATGTATTCTCTCTTGAGCGTATTATCAGCATCAAATAAGGTGTACATTTCAATGGCAGCTCTATCCGACATTGCCTGGTCAGCAGTGTTAGCTTGCTCTTTATTGTACGCCAAGGTAACATCACTCGTCACAGACACATTTTCTGTCACATCTTGTGCCAAAGCACTTGTGGTAAACATTGCCAAAGCAATACCTACAACTGCATGAAGTAAATTCTGTTTCATATTCGTTTACTATTTAAGTTAGTATTATTAGTTATTTTCCCAAAATACGGATGCCTATTCTTCTTTACGTAATAAAAAATAGGAGAAAGTTGCATTTCTTTCATTCCAAGAAATGCAACCCTCTCCTATTGACGAGATGATATAATCACCTGCGTTTATTTTGCGAACATCAAAGTTCCATAACCCAACTGGTCGAAACCGCCAGAGTTAGGTCCATAGTCGCCAGCACCACCATCACAACCATAACTATTGTAGGTACGCATTTGCTCTACCCACTTCTGGCAATAGATGGCACTCACATTGTGTGCCTTGGCATAACCATAGAAGAGTTCCCAGCAAGGACGCTTAGTGCCACGTTGGTCTGCAGATATGGTTGGATTAGACCATGATGGATTGGTATAGGCTGTATAAGGGAAGGTATCAGAGTCGTAGCGGAAATACTCAGGAGCCATTCCGTTCTGCGTATTGGAGAACTGAGGGAAAGCCTCATCGGTAAGCAGATTGTACTTGCCCACATATTCTGCCATCGCCAATGCACGATAATTATCGTAAGCAAAGAGATCCTCACCTATATTGTATGCCATCTGGCAGAAGGTACCCAACAATGCCACACACAAGGTGCCATGTCCTTGGTCACGTCCACTCTCCTCGCACTGTCCCAAGAGTTCCTCAGAATCTGGGTCTTGGTGTACAAAAGGAATAGCATTCTTCACATTGCCCACCTCAGCAAAGAGACCATCCTCATTCTTGAAGTAGTTGATGGCAAAGTTGATCATATAGTTGTCATCACAGAGAATACCAATGGAAAGCACGGAGGTGAGATTAGCCAAGTCCCAGTTGAGCCAAGCGTGCATCGTACCCTGTCCACCTTGATGGTTTTTCAGATAAGTGATGGCAACAGAATAAAAGGTATCTTTCATCCAAGTCTTAAACTCCTCGAAGTCTTGTGTCTGCCATCCCTCATAATTGCGAAGTAGCTCTGCGGCATTCGCCATCTGGTGAGCCTGTATCTCCATCAAGAACTCATTAGGATCTGGAATATTATCCACATATCCCTCCAATTTAAGGAAGCCCTTACAGTTCTTCTTCCATGCGTTGAGCACATTGACAGCGGCATCGGCATACTGTGTGTCGCCAGAAAGATTGTAGCGTAGAGCCAACTGATAAGCGGCGGCAGCATCACGCATCAAGGCGGTGTAGTTATTATAGTCTGAATACTTGCCACTCCAGTTTTTCTGATCCATACGCTTCAGGTAGCCATCAAGAAGGGCAGCAGTACCCTCACGGTATGAAGACTGTGCATAGCTGCTCTGCTGCAAGTGCTCGTAAGCCTCTTTCCAAGGAGAGACAGCCAACTTGCCTTTCACGCCATTGATGTCTTCCTGGGAATGGAGCATACAAGGATGCTGCAATGGCAGATAACTCTTCTTGACCATAATCTCGTCTTGAGATGGCAAATTGTTGAAATAATCAGAAGAGCCCTGTGGTATCTCACTGCCGCAGCTCGTGAAGAGAGCTGCGACTGCGATTGCTAATACTGATAACATATTCTTTGTTTTCATAATGATGCGATTGTTACTTGTTGTTTTCTACGAAAGCCTTTAACTCATCAAGGGTCTTGAAGGTGTGTACCCAATAAACCTTGTAGGTGCCTGCATAGCTGTTTGGAATATCGGCAATGACAAACTTGAAGGTTGTCAACTCATCAGAAAGTCCATCTGTAGGGAAGGTATAACCAGCGTTTCCAAAGGTTGATTGCAGATCGAAGTAGAGCACGGCAGGCTCATCCATTGGACAATCGGCAGGATTGTCGTAGCCCCAGATGCTATATCGATTGTTACCATTGCCTTGACTCTGCTGATAACGTCCCTTCTGTGTATCAAGCACGATAGTACCATTGCCATTCCAGTTGAGAGCATAACCACCAGGACGTGTCATCTTGATAGCAAAATAGCGATAAGTACCTACGTTGAGTTTCACCTTATTATTATTAGAAGCCAAGCTCAAGTCACCTCTCCACTTACCACCAGATGCCATATTGTAGGTCATGCAAGTGCCATCGTAGGAAACAGTAGAACCATTGTGATTATACCAAGGAGAAATATCCTTACCGAAGTCATGGTTGATAGTACCCTCACCCACGGTGATATTGACAGAAGCAGACTTACCATTGGATGAAGTGGCTGTGATAACAGCTGTGCCATATCCAACACCAGTTACCTCGCCCTTAGAATCCACAGTGACAATGCTCTCATCGCTGCTGCTCCAAGTAAGCAAGTCGGCAGTGGCATCAGCAGGAACCAACTCACACTTGATAGTACCCTTATCACCAATGTTCAGGTCGTAACCCGGGCTGGTAAGATTCAGGCTCTCCACTGGCACCACTTGCTTCACGGTAAGCGTAGCCGATGCAGAAATATTTGTACCATCCGTCGTAGTGGCTGTGATGGTCGTGGTGCCAGGTTTCAAGGCTGACACGTTACCCTCCTCATCTACAGTAGCGATTTCTGTGTTCGAAGAAGTCCACGCCATCACATCGTAAGCATCCATAGGGGTTAATACAACCTCCAACTGGCGTGAAGTTCCCTCATACATGGAAAAATCCTCCACTTCCACATCCGTAGCCACTGGCATCACCTTGATACTCATAGATACCAGGGTGTTGAGGCAGTGAGCCTGCTTGATAGCAATGGTAGCATCGCCCACCTTCAGAGCCTCTATTTTTCCATTCGCATCCACTGAGGCGATGTCCTTGTTATATGATTCCCAAGTAAGGGTTGGGTCTGCCACATCAGCTGGTGAGATGGTAGTCTCCACTTGTTTAGACATACCCACTGCCAACTTGAGATTTTTCTCGCAATTGAGCTGAACCTCTTGGATCAGTTGGGTATCTGACAAAATGCCCCCCAAGTCCTTGTCCTGACTGCATGAGGTGTTGAGCAACGCCCCAGCGAGGGCTAATATCATGAATGATTTGATTTTCATTGTTCTTGCGTTTTAAGTTCTACATACTTACTCCCAACCAGGATTTTGTCCCAACCGTGGGTTCAACTGCAACTGGTCTGAAGGTATCGGATAGAGATAGTTCTTGTCGGTCCACTTGCGATTATTATCTATGATCAGACATCCCTCGGAGTTCTTCGCCTGAGAAGGAGCAGTACCACCCCAATGCGACTCATACTCCGTACCCGTGTATTTCACACCGAGCAATGGTTGGTTCATAACCTGTACTGCAGTAGCCCAACGTTTCAAGTCATCAAGTCGGAAACCTTCTTGATAGAGTTCCACGGTACGCTCACGTCTGATTTCCTCACGCATATCCAAGCCATTGGCAGAAGCAAAGCTATTGGAAAGCTTAGGCATCTCTGGATTGACACGGCATCTTACCAAGTTGAGCGAGACATTAAGGTCTGCATCACTGATGCTACCATTACGCTCGAACACAGCCTCAGCATAGTTGAGAAGCACCTCTGCATATCTGATGACAGGATAATCATAACCTTCCTTGCCAGATGTCACCTCACGCTCTGCTCCCCATTTCTGGTTAGCATATCCTGAGCCTGAGCCGCCTCCCTCATAAAGGAGTCCATTGCCGCCAGCAGGCTTGATGTCGGTAGCGTCATCCCAAGTTTTACGTGGATTGTTATTACCCTTCCAATAGTACTGACCTGGCATCAAGAGCGTATTCTTCATTCGATTGTCACGATTCTCAAACTCATCCGTCTTCTTGGCATAGCCCTTGAACTTAGGTGACTTTTCGATAGGCAATCCATCGCTACAGAGATAGAAGTTCACAAAGTTGCGCGTTACCCACTGCACATTGTTCACCGTCTCCTGCGTGATGTTACTACCTATTGGCTTCAATGTTGTGTCATGGTGACGAGAGAGAATATACTCATGATTGGCAGACTTTGCCAAACCAGCAGGGTTGCTTTTCTCATTCTCGAGGATAAACATATACTTCTGAGCACTCTCACCAAGTGCCACACTCTCACCTTGTGTACCGAAGAGATAGAACTGCTTGCTGTCTATCACTGCCTTGGCAGCCTTAGCGGCGATGTCGAGCAAGGTATTGGCACGCTCCGTATTGTTGTTGTGGAATTTTTGCCAAGTACCCTCATAGAGAGCCACACGTGAAAGGAATGCCTGCGCCGCCTCTTTGCTGACACGTCCATCTTCATTAGATGATATCTGAGAGTTGGAAGGTAGTTCTTCGATGGCACTCTGCAAGTCTGAGATTACGAAATCTATCACTTCTCCACGATCGTTGCGAGTCGCCGTCATCTGCTCTGACGAAACATCGATAGGCTCTGTCACCTTGATGACATTACCAAAGAGCTGCACCAAGTCGAAATAAGAGTATGCACGGAAGAAGTGAGCCTCGCCCACATACTGCTTGATATCTTCCTTGCGACTGTATTTCTCGGCATTCTGCAAGAGCAGGTTGCAACGGCGTATGTGCTTGTAGTTATTACTATAGTTGCCATCCGATGTCGGAATGGTATTGGTACCCTTGCTTACCGTGTTAGGTGTCTGATAAGTGATGAGGTCACTTCGACTGTCACTATGCGCACTACCATCATTATAGATGGAGCCAAAGTCGGTGGTCCAAGTATAGAAGTTGTTAGCGAACTGCTCATAGTCGGAAGCCTTAACCCACATTTTGTCACCACCCAACTGGTCCTGTGGATCCAAGTCCAAGCAAGACTGCAAACTGAGTGCAGCTGCCATGAACAATATGTATTTTATATTCTTAATCTTCATAGTTGTCTGTGTTTAGAGGTTAGAATGTGGCATCCACACCAAAGGTGAATGTTCTGCTGAATGGATAACGCGACAATGGATTTTCATGGTCATCGTAAGCATTGTTCGACTGCTCAGGATCCCAACCATCACGTATCTTGCTTGTCTCCCAGAGGTCGTTGCCGGTGAAATATACACGGAGACGACTCAGTGGTTTCAACTTCTTGATGAAGCTCTGTGGCAATGTGTAACCTATGGTGAGGTTCTTCAAACGGAGATAAGCACCATCCTCCACACTCCAAGAAGAGATCTGGTAGTTGTACTTATTAATCCACGTGATGTTGGTGTAGGTTGGATAATAAGCGTCTGGATGCTCTGGACTCCATGTGTTGCCGATACTTTGAGTCGTAGTATTCAGGTAAATCGCCTGCATAGGCACACGCCAAGTGTTGAGTCCATCCTTCTTATCTCTAAAGATGGTACGGCGGCCTACTCCCTGGAACATCATGCTGAAGTCGATGCCCTTCCACTCTGCACCAAAGTTGAAGGAGTAAGAAAGCTTAGGGTCATTAGTTCCCAAATAAACCAAGTCTTTCTCATTGAGCTTGCCGTCATGGTTTACATCCTCATACATATTATCACCCAAACGGAGAGAACCTGTCCAACTTACCGTATTTCCACCATAATAATAATCGGTGTATTTTTGGAGTTGTTCCTTGTTCTGTATCTTGCCCATATAGCGATAGCCGAAATAAGAGTTGAGAGGATAGCCTTCTATATCTGAATGCAAACCAGAGGAGATGACATTGGTAGCTCCATAGTCTATCAACTTATTGGTAGCATAAGTGATCATACCTCCTACATGATATTTCACCTGACCGATCTTGTCAGCCCAGTTTACATTGAGTTCCCATCCCTTAGCCTCAAACTTACCTTTGTTTGCCTTAGGAGCGTTATCACCTAGGATGCCAGGATAAGTAACAGAAATCAACATATTGTTATTACGCTTATAGAAGGCTTCCACGGTACCCGTCAAACGGTTGTTCAAGAAACCGAAGTCGAGACCTAAGTTGTAGTTGTGAATCTTTTCCCATGTACGGTCGGTACTTGCCAACTCACCGTTGGTATCAATGTAAGAGAGCAATCCACCACCAATCAAAGCACCCTCTGATGTTTTAACATTATAGAGCTGAGTACCATCATAGCGACCGATACCATTCTGATTACCTACCACACCATAGCTCAAACGGAGTTTCAAGTTGCTGAAGATATGGCTGAGAGGTTTCATAAACGACTCTTCCATCAAACGCCAACCACCAGACAAGCCCCAGAAGAACTGCCAGCGATTTTCAGGCTGAAACTTAGAGCTACCATCGTAGCGCATCAAGCCCTCCAAGAGGTAACGCTCCTTATAGTCATAGTTCAAACGACCAAAATAAGACATCATCGCCTCATGATACTTGGAGACATTGGAAAGTGTAATTTCACCTTGACCATTAGGCACCTCCAAATTAGGGTTAATGTCCTTCACCGACAAACCAGAGCCCTTGAACTGGGTATAGTTGTACTGGGCACCTGCCATTACACTCACATTGTGTGCATCAGCAAATGTATTATGATAATTCAAATAGCCAGAACCCATATAGTAATCGGTACGACTAAAAGTGCTGGTATAGCTACTCTCTGCTTGAGTTGGGTTGTTATAAACAACCCTTGTACCTGCATAGTTGTACCACTCGATGGCATTCTTCACATTGTCACGCGTAGCACTAGAGGTATTGTAGCCGATGGTCACAACGGCATCCAAATGCTTATTGATATTCCATGTAGCCACCTCACTGATGTTGATGGCATTCACTCTCAACTTATTGTCACCACCTAGCTCTGCCAACCAGTTTGGCGCACACCATGTACCCCATGCATATGGTCTGCCATCAATGGTAGAGGCGGGAAGACCTGGCTGAGGAGTAGAGGCAGAAAGTACACTACCTATCTGTGAAGGAGAAACCTGATCCTGGCGGTTGTAAGCAATGTCTGTGACCAAAGAGAAGTTCTTTGCCACCTGCAACTTATCGTTCACGCGAAGGTTGAAACGCTTGTTGTTATTGTTACCCCACTGCAATGGAGAGCCATCATAAAGGAAGCCCAAAGAGATACGGAACAAATTGCTTTGGTTACCACCCGAAAGACTCAAGCTATGCTGAGTGCTCCAAGAGTTACCCCACAAGGTCTTCTGCCAATCATTGTCGGAATAAACAAAGTCTGCTACATCCGTGAATCCTGCTGCTCCAAATGGATTAGGATTCTTGTCTAGGTCTATATATGAGTTTTTGTATCTACGTGCCAAATCCACATAAGTTAGCCAGTTGGTATTGGTACCACCATCATTCGTCAAGGCAGTCTCCACAGCATCACACCATTGGTCCATGCTCATCAACTCTGGTTGCAATCCCAATTTCTTGGCTGTAAATGAGCCACTATACTCAATTGTCATCTTAGCATCCTTGGCACGCTTGGTCGTAACGAGTACGACACCACCAGCCGCCTTGGAACCATAGATGGCAGCAGAGGCATCCTTCAAGAAGTTGATGCTCTCGATGTCGGCAGAGTTGAGCAAGCGCAATCCATTGATACCATCGCTATACTCCACGCCATCCACGATCACCAATGGAGCGGCGGTATTGGCTGATACAGCACCACGTAGGCTCATGCCCCAACTTTCATCGCCAGGAGCACCACTGTTACGAGTAATAATGACACCAGGCACTGCACCCTGCAATGCCTGCAAAGGACTACTTACCGAACCTTTGTCCTGGAAAGCCTTGGCATCGACCACTGCCACCGCACCTGTCAACGACTCTTTCTTCTGCACACCATAACCTACAACCACCACCTCTTGCAGAGTCTGGTTGTCATCTTCCATGGTCACATTGAGCTGAGGACCAGCTACCTTCAAGACTTGTTCTGTGAAACCGATGTAGGAAAACTTGAGTTGTGCGCCCTTCGCCGCCTTGATGGAATAATGACCATCGAGGTCGGTCACGGTACCGCCTTGTTGTCCTACCACTTGCACTGTCACGCCGATAAGAGGCTCACCCGTCTTATCCACTACAGTACCTTGCACCTGTTGCTGTTGCGCTACTATCGGATTAGGATTGCCGGCTGCCATCAATGAGGCAGAGAAGAGAGGCATTGCCAATCCAGAAAGCATACAAACTTTAATGAATTGTTGCTTCATACTAGGTTGAGTATTTTGTTTTGTTGTTTTAGATTATCTTACGTAAGTACGACTTCATATCCTTTGTCGAGAGATAGATATGGGTTTCTACCGTGCGCTTGCTCAACTGGAGCTTCTCCACGATCTCATCAGTGGTCATCTCCTCGTGCTTATACATCTTATATATAGCAGCACGCTTGGCAGGCATCTCGGCAAGATGCTGACGCTCGAAGGAGAGGATGTCGGCAGCCTCGATACGCTGAACCATAGAAGAATGGTCCATACTCTCCATGGAAGCCATCAACTGCTTCTCGGTCTCACGCACGAACGCCTTATGACGAGCATCATCAATGATCATGCGCTTCGCCATCACAAAGAGTAAGTTCTTGGCGGTCTCCTCAGAGATGACATCCAATGACATCACCTTGATAAAAAGATCTTGGAGCATATCCTCGGCAGCCATCACATCGTGTGTATAGCTCACGAGATATTGCTTGAGGTCAGAATAGTACTTCTTATATATAGAAGCCACCACGCTGCGGTTTTGGGGATTGTCGTTACGTTCCATATCTACTTAGGTTTGGTTTTATGGTTGCAAAGATAAAACCATTTTCAATACGAAGCAACATTTTGGACACCAACTACCGCCAACTCCTTTTGCAAGAAGTCCAATTCGTTTAACCACTTATATTTCAAGCATTTGTAGCCTTAGCCTAGCAAGTCTATCTAATTTAGAGATAGTTACAACTTGATGTTTTGCGCCTTCAGATACTCCGTTGGAGTCATGCCTTCCACACGACGAAAGGTGCTGAAGAAGCTCGATTTCTTGAAGCCGCATTTCTCGCTCAACGCCGTCAAGGTGTATTTCTTGTACTCGCCCTCGGCTATCAGTCGTTTGAACTCTTCCAAGCGATAACGGTTGATAAATTCATAGTAGTTCTCCTTCACATAGAGACTGAACACCTGGCTCAGCTTGCTGGATGACAAACCGAGCACTTCGGCAAGGTCGCTCATCTTCAGGTCGGGATTGGTATAGCATTGCTTCTCCTCGATGTAAGCCTTCATCCTCTCCACGATGTCGGCGAACTCCTTCTCATCCACCTTCACTCGGGCATATTTCTGCGTTGCAGTCTTACCTATCGTCTCTTCCACATCCGACTCAAGATGTTCGTTCTCCTCGGCTTCGTTCTCCAAGTCTTGCTGTTCTTCGAGTTGCGCCTTCTCTTGTTCTATCTCCATCAAGGCACCTTCTATCTCGTTTCGCTCATCGAGGAGTACCTTGGTGTTCTTATGATAGTTGCGCCACATCAGCAAGAGGATGATAGCTGCTATCAAGATGATGAGTTCGAGGATGGCTAGCCAAGAAGGCAAAACCGTGATTTGATAGGTTCGTTCCGTAGCTGGCGCACCCGCCAAGCGCACCTTCAACTGGTGGATGCCTGGCAACAAGTGGGTAATCTCCACATCCTTGCCATCGCTCACGCTCCGCCATTCCTTATCTCCCTCCATCTTGTATTGGTAGAGTCGCCCATACAGTCGTGCGTAGTCTTGCAACAAGATGCGGAAGGATAGTTTCTCCGAGAGGATGTTCCAACGGATGCTGATACGATGCTCATCGTTGGCATGGTCTTCGAGGGCATACTCCATCAAGTCGCTTCCTCGACGGATGTCGTAGAGAGCGATGTGGTAAGGATTATGGCGCAACCAACTCTCCAATGCCTGTCTGTTCACCCTCATCAATCCATTGGAGGTAGCCACCCAGACATTCCCCTTGGCATCCATGTGTATGCCATCGGAGTTGATGAACTGGCACATCAAACCCTCGCCATAACCAAAATGCTGCAAGTCTTGCATCTGATAGTTCAAGCGATACAACCCTTGGTCGGTGGCTATCCAGTAATACCCCTTCATGTCGTCCAAGAACCCATAGCACTTGCTGCCCACAAACTCGTTGGGCATCTCCAACTGCCCGAATCGGGTCATTGCCGGATTCGTATAGAATATCTGAGTCTGCTTTGGGAAGAACATCAAACCTTGATGCCCCCTTACGCAGCCCAAGTTCACTTCCGTATTGAAGAAACCTTTTGGGAAATGAGCGTTCTCGAATGTTTGCGTAGCTGCCACATAGAGCGATATGCCTTGCGAACAAGCCCATCCGTTGCCTTTGTTGTCGAATCTGACGGTGGTGACACCACCACAAAGCCGGGAATTGTTCTCGGTATATCTCATGATATGTCCCTCGCCATTCCACACGAAGACACCCTCACCTGTGCCTATCCACAACTTGCCGTCTCGGCTCACATCAAGCGAGGCTATCGTGGCTGTCGTCAGCAAAGGTTCACCAGGAATACGAGAGACAGCAAAGGTTTGCGAATTCAAGATCAACAAGCCTCCATCGTAGGTACCGATATAATATTGTCCCTTGTAAAAAAGTATATTGGTAATGATATGAGCTCCCAATAATTGCTCCATCGGAATCAATTTCATCATCTTACGAGCCTCATCCACATAGTACAAGCCCTCGTTGGTACCTATGATTTTCACCTGGTTGCCGATGTAGAAGGAACGCACATTCAAGCCCTCGGTCGTGAAGTCGCCGAAGTGATAACGCTGGAAGATGGGAGCCTTATAATAAGTATAAGACATGCCGAAGCGGAAGAAGCCAAACCAGTTGACTCCATGCACATCCTTGACGAAGCAATAGACAGCATCACTCGGTAGGCGATGTTTTCTATCGCCTTTCACGTAATACATCTCCTTGATCTTCGCCGTGTTGGCATCAAGCAAGAAAGCACCCGAACCATCCGTTGCCACCGTCACCTCTCCATGCGAAGTCGCTTGCAAGAAGGTGATGATATTGCCAACGCCCGAAATCGGACGGGGAGTTGCATGGGATTTCAAACTATAGACAAACAAGCCATTGTTCTTGGTTCCGATAAAGAACTTGTCTTTCCAAATCGCCAAGCGGCTTAACGCAGCACCTTTCGGCATCTTGTCGGCAATCACATACGAGCGATACTTGCCAGTCTGAGGCACATAACTGTTGAGGGCATAGCGGCTCAAGAACCAGACGTTACCTTTTGCATCCGCCTTGATGTCCCTTACACCATTCTCCACACCCATCTGTGTAGCCCCCACGGTGATGACTCGGCTTCCCTTTTCATCAAAGACATGAAAGCCCTCACGGTTGCCTGCATAGAGTTTTCCCTTGAAAGCCAAGATTGTTTCCGCCTTGCCGATTTCCGGATGAATTCGTCGGAAGTCTGCCTCTCCCTTACGCTTTGCGAAGATTCCCTTGCCTGTGGCTGCATAGATGGTATGATCTTCGCTCTCGCAGAGTTCGAAGACATACGTGCCCTCACCTCCAGGTTTGAAGGTGACGATACGCTTGCCGTTATAGAGACTGACACCATCGCTGGTGGCAAGCCACATTCGTCCTAGATGGTCGGGCATAATACGAGAGACCGACTCGCCCGAGAGTCCGTCCTCCTTGGTTACAAAGTGAAAAACCTCGTCATTGACGATGTCAGCACGACAAACCGCCAAGCTACACATCATCAATAAGAGGCATATATAATAATGTATATATTTCATTGTTTTGATCCTTGCAAGCTATTCAGGTATTGTATTCGCTTGCAAAGATAGTACAAATCGAAGAAAACACCAAACTTTTGCTGGTTTTTCTCACAAACATCGCCATAGCCACTAGGGACTAAGGTTGGGATGCGTGGCATCAAGCATTTACTTCTGCCAATATACCGCATAGCGGCAGTGGTGGGCATCATAGAAAGGAATGAGTTCCACTCCTGCCTTCGTCTTGAAGTCCTTGATGCTCTTCAAGCCATCGTACTTTGCTTTCTCCACAACGGAAGATGGTATCTTGAAGTCGAAGGTATAGTAATCATTGTACTTCGTAGGGTCGCTGAAAGGATGCTCTACCTTGTCGAGCTTGCCAGCCATCACGATTGGACCATACACCAAAGCCACCTTGGAAGCATCATCCTTGGTCGCCTCCTCTCGGAGTTGCATACCCAACTGCACTTCCACCTTGTCGCCTGCCTTCCATTGACAAGAGATAGCCACGTAGCCATCTGTTCCTTTCGTAGCCTTTACCTTCTTGCCATTCACCTTGATGTCCATCTTGGTTGCCCAATATGGATAGCGGAGACGAAGGGAGAAAGCCTTTGACTTGCCACCTACCGTCAAGGTCGTAGTGGATGATTGGGGGAAAGCGGTCTGTTGGGTGATAGTCGTTCCCTCCCAATCCACTTGTGATGGGATGAAGAGATTTACATAGAGACTTGGCTTTTCGACATTACCTTTCAGGGATGCGTTGCCTTTTGTCGAGGTGGAAGCATCGGAATGGAAGTAGATGCTGGACGCATACTTCACATGACTCTCGAAGCCACTGCCCACACAGCACCAGAAACTGCTATCCCTAGTGGAATACAAGCGATAAGCACCCGTTTGCAATGGGGTAAAATAGCATACCATCGAACTCTCAGGGTCTTGTTGACCAAGGATATGATTGTAAAGCGCACGCTCGTAGTAATCTGCTATCTTGCTCGATGGATTCCAAGAGAAGAGGTGGTCGGCAAGCTTCAGGAGATTGTAGGTGCAACAGTTCTCACCATCATAGCCTGCGAGATGCTTGCTCTGCTCCGTTGGCTTGAAGAGATGCTCCTTATCAGATAACTCACCTGTCACAAAGGCATGGTCGTTCACCAAGGTCCAAAAGAGGAGTTCTGCCGCCTTGCGACTGTCCTTGGCACCAAAGAGTTCGTAGTTGCGAGCCTCACCCAAGAGTTTCGGGATGAAGGTATTGGCGTGGTTGGTACCCAAGTCGGGGTTGCCAGCCTTCAATGGGTCTATCTTCTCGTTATGATAGAAATAGCGAGCCACCCAGAGGTATCGCTCATCTTGAGTGAGGGCATAGAGTTCATACATCGCCTCATTGAATCCACCGAACTCATTGCGTATCATCTTCTTGCGAGTTTCCTCAGAGAGTGGTTTGAGCTTGTTGTAAGCCCAGTCACCCATGCCTTTTGCCATCTCCAAGGCTTTCTCATTGCCCATCATCTGGTACTGGTCTATCAAGCCCTGCACGATTTTATGGAGCGTATAGAAAGGTGCCCACACGCTCTTGCCCTGGATATTACGATCGATGAGACCTTCGGCGAAGGCACTTAGATAGCCACCCCTGCCGTATGCTTGTTGCACGTCAGCCAAACCATTGACGATACTATCCGCCTTTGCCTTCACTGCCTTCGAGCCTGTCTGGGCATAGAGGGTGGCGTATGCCGAGAGGAGATGTCCCGTGATATGACCACGAAGGTCGCAGTCGAGGGATTCCCAACCACCGAGCTTCTTCACCGTCATATAGCCTCCCTCCCGACTAGAGAAAGCACCGCTTGTATTGCGGAAACTCTGCAAGAGAGAGTTGACTGGTATCGACATCATCCAAGCCGAGTCTCGCTTCATGTTCTCTTGGAAGCGAGAAGGAAGGAGACGTACCTGATTCATACGGAAAGGTTGGCACTTCATGTTGCCACCGTTTCCAACAGCAAGAGCCTTACCTCCTGAGGAAAGGACATTAAAACTGCATGCCATTAGCAAGCCTGCCACGATTGCTATTGATTTCTTGTTCATGATGATGTTTCGATTGTAAGATACTTGTACTGATTCTACAAGATAATACGGATATGGAAAAGATAGTACGCAAAAAGCCTTATCTCAATCTTTCCATTACGTCCTTTGGAATATCAATGCGAATAGGTTGCACCGCTCCCTTGTATTCCTTATCGGCATCGGCTACCGCCACCAACCAACAGGTGAAAGACCTGCGTGCATTGTCCCACCCTGCCTCGAATGGATAGAAGCGGAAGGTGGTATCATTGATTTTCTTCACGGGTCCATTAATCACCTCTATATGAGGTTTCTTCTTGCCATGCTCCAGGGCTGATTTGCCATGCGAGCTATCCGTATAGACTGCCTTTATGTGAAAGGTGATGCCCTCCATATCTTGCAAGTCAAGTTTCATACCACCTTGCAACTTTTCATCGTATGGCACCAACTTACCTTCATACTCGAAGCCCACATACTGTACCTTCTTACCTGCCGTCTCCAGGTATCGAGCCTCTGTCATTTCTGCCATTTCCTGGTCAAAATACCAAAAAGCATCATGCTTATCGCCCTTATATATATAATAAGGTGCAGGAAGAGGACGAGAAGCGGAAGCCTGCTCAGGCATTTTTCCCTTGTCTGCTCCATCCGTGCCCATCATATCGGAATGGAATCTCTCTGCAAGCCAACCATCCTTAGGATTGAGTTTACGGAGCGTTCCATCACTATTCAAACGCTGTTCTAACGCCTTTTGAATGAACTTGGCAAGATACAAGGCAGTCCTATCTCCACAGTCGAAATGACCTCTGCCCGTATCACAGAGGAAGGAGATACAACTCTCTGGGTACATCATGCGGAAGGCAAGGGCAGGATTCACACGAGCCTCCCACCATTCATATTCGCCTTCTACCATCAAACCCGGTATGCCATCGATGTTGCGATTGCGCCCCCACTCCACATTGTCTCTGCCATATCCACAGAGATTGGTACGAGGAGCATCACCATGGAAGGAGATGATGCAGAGCGTGCGATTCGGGTTCCAAGCCGCAAAGTTCCATGGGAAAGTAGCTTGAGCGGAATGCCCCAAAGGGATGATGGGAGCCTTGGCTATCTCGGCATGACCGCTTTGGTCAGCAAGATTGCCCATCATCTCCTCGAAGATGTTCTGCGCCCCCGAAGTAGGACTCCAATCATTGCTGAAAGCTGGAGCCACCCATACCATCGCCACACCTAGTTGCTTCATCTGAGCTTGGAACTTCGGATTCTTATAGATAGCCTCCTCCGTCATATTCTGTTGGGAGAGTATCACAGCCTTCACCTTTTTGCACCCATCTGGCACCCAAAGGTAAGCCACCGGTGCCTTCCCCGTCTCATTGGAGATATAGCCTCGCAGTTCCACCGACCACTGGTACATACCACTGCCTCCCACACCTACGGCATGGGCTGCACTTATCCAGATGCCCTGCAACAGCAAGAGCATCATCACCATTCTCTTGCCTAGCGAGAATAGGCATAACTTCTTTCCATTATGATCTCTTTCCATTTTCATATCCATTTATGAAGATACAGAATCATTTCTTTTATTAAGATACGGCTCGTGGTGCAAATATACGCAATAAGCCGCATAAAACAGTCACTTTCAGGCAAAAAATATGCTTATAGGAAGAGAAAAAGAAATAAAGACATTGCAGCAAGCCTATCACTCTGAATATTCTGAGTTTGTGGCAGTTTATGGACATTTCCATCACTAGGGAGAAATAAAAAAGTCCCGACTTTTTTAGAAAAACCTCCCGACCTTTTTAGAAAAAAGTCCCGATGTTTTTGAAAATGGGCAGTGATGTAACAAAATGATTGATTCTTTCAATTACTAATTGACAAATCAAAGGATATTGCTTATCTTTGCACCGAGATTTAAACTGCAAGATATGGATAAGAACATCATACAGAAAATCATCTTGGAGAACCAAGAGCTAGTAGAACAAGTAGAACTGGTAGAGCGCCATTTCTTTTGAAGCAGTTGATAGCCAAGGGACACGACATCGAAGAGATGGTATATATCAACTTCGATGATGAGCGCATCGCCAACATGAAGTCTGAGGAAATGGACTTAATCATACAAGCCCACCAAGCCTTATCACCTAAAAAGCCAATCTTATTCTTGGACGAGATTCAGAATATAGAGGGATGGGAGCCTTGCAGAAGTTTGCCAATATCCATGAAGTGAAAAAGGCGCTCATCGTCACACGTGACAGTGAACAGGTGATAAAGGCAAACGACATGCAAATAGAGGTTACACCTATTTGGAAATGGCTGCTTAAAGACTAAGGCTAAAACACAAGGAAAAATCCTCGCATCTTAAGGAAGCGCTTCGTTATTATTTCACCATTACAAATCGCAAGGCGGCACCGCCCGATGGCTGCAAATGAAGCTTCAAAACCTTGCCTGCCTTGAGGGTCTGCACGGTGGAAGCCACCTTGGTACGAGTATTCAGCATAGGGGCGTCATTGTACATCTCCACCCGATACTTCTTACCCTTCTGCAAGAAGTCGGCAGTATTAATCGTGATGTCACGAGCCTGCAAGCCCGTCATCGCACCCACAAACCAATCATCACCTGAGCGACGAGCCTGTACGACAAATTCTCCTATCTCGCCCTGCAAAGCCTTGCTCTCATCCCATACCGTAGGACAATATTTCCAGAAGTCCAACTCCTGCTCGCCCTTGTAGGCATTCGGCAAGTCATACCAATAGAGGAAGGTGACAGGACTGTAATACACCACTGGCATCGCCAACTGATGTGCCTTGGTATTCTTCACCCTTCCATTGAAATAGCATGGAGTGTAATCGGCAGGACCGCAAAGAAATCTCGTAAATGGCAAGATGGTATTATGCTCTGCATCCGGCATTTCCTCATTGCCACCGATGCCCTCTTGCGTCATGAGATTAGGATAAGTGCGGCTCCATCCCGTAGGACGATACTCATCGTGAATATCCACCATGATGTGATGGTCGGCACACTTCTTCACGGCTTGATGCAACCAAGTGGTCCACTCCTGCGAACCGATCTGCACGAAGCCAAACTTGATGCCGCTGATGCCCCACTTCTCATAGAGTGGCAATATTTGGTCGAGTTCTTGATAGAGTGCACGCTGGTTGACATACACCCACACTCCGACACCCTTGCTCTTGGCATAGGCACAAAGCTTTGGCATATCAATATCACGACTCTCCAACACCTTCAAGGCAGAGGAAGACATCTTCATCTCTGGTCCATACCATCCGGCATCGAGTTCGATATATTGCAAACCTCTATCCACGCAGAAGTCAACTCCAGCCAGACAGGTCTTCATATCCAAGCGACATACACGGAATGCTTTGCCAGGCTTTATCCAAGAAGTATCGGCGATTTGGCAAGGAGCATTGAGGTTGAGCACCAACTGCTTGTTGTTGATCAAGTCGATGGCTTTCTCTCCCACCATGATGAATCGCCAAGGCATATCGTATGCCGTGATGATGTCGGCAGAATCGAACATCGCCATTTTCAACTCATTGTCAGCTTTCAGCTTGAGTTTGCCTCTCACGAAGTCGGTCAAGGTAGCCTCGCCGATAGCAGCATAAAGTCCGTTGGCAAGATGGAGCGTCAGAGGTCGTTCTGCCTCTTCCTTCCATGCCGTCTCACTCTTCAGGAGTTTTACCTTGTTGGCATGAGATTGCGCCCAAGCATAGTGGTAAGCCTCAGCGCCAGGGGCAAATCGGAAGGAAGTCAAGTCATCGGTGATGTGCATGAACAAGCCGTTGGTAGCCTCGGGGAAATGATAGCGGATGGCAACACCCTCATCGTATGCTCTCACAATGATGTCGAGGAGATATTGCTGGCGCTTATCATAAGCCGTGCCACTCCCCTCATGTTTTCCACCCTTCAAGAGGTGGAGGGTCATCTCATTGTAATGGTCACGTATCTGCGAATACTCGCCATAGACCGTCTTCCAAGTATTGTCCTCGGAACGGCGCTCCACGCCCGTCACCTCCATACCTTTGGTCCACACTCGGTTGGTATCTACAGGGATTCCCATCGCCGACTCCACCAAATGGTTGTCGATGTTCACACCCAGTTCGCCTTCTTCCACCACTGGCTTATTGGCATAATCCAAGCTATACATCAGTTTGCTTTCTTTCTGAGAAAAGGTAAACTGGTACTTACCGTTAGGCGATTGCAACGTTTCTACGGCTCCTGCCACTGTAGCAACTAACAGCATCAGCAACAGGAAAGGAAAACGGTGATTGATATTCAAAGGAAAAGTCTTCATTATCATTAATTGAATTTGTTGTTTCTATTAATATAAGTTGTCAGAACATATCGTTTCGCCGATCGCACAACAGCTGTTGTGCGATCGCATATCAGCTGATGTGCACATGCACACCACGTGTTGTGCACACGCCACTCAGCTGTTGTGCGGTTAAAAAATTACCGTTCCACTCTCCAAGCAAACGATGCGCTGAGTGGTTCCATCCTTTAGCTTGACGAGGATGCCCACAGCCCCTTGCTGCTCAGGCTCGAAGAAATCAACCGAGGCGATGTCGCCTGGCTCCGTATCTGAACTAGGCTCATATACTGTCACAAAAGGATGGGTCCATGCCTCACCCTTCTGACGAGCCACAAAGGTAAGCACGGGTTGGTCCTCTACCTTATAAGGTTGATTTGGCATACGCTCGTATTCGAGGTTGGCAGGCGAGAGAGCTTGGAAGATGGTACGATTCTCGTCCTTTTTCATCCACATCGTCATGGTGATCTCACGCTGTCCATCCATAGCCTCCACCACCTTATCATCCTGTATCTTGGTCACGAATTGCGTCTTGATACTATTCTGCATCTCAGCCGACACCTTATTATATATATAGGAGTAAGCATAGAGATGACCACCGGCGAAGGCGAGTTCTTCGGTAGGTTTCATATCGAGAGGTTGCTGGGTGGCAGCATCCATCACCTTCATCTCCTGTCCGAGGTTATGATAGAAGTAATCGTGGGTCTTGTCGCCCCCTTCCACCTTCTTGCTACGGAATACGTCGATGTAATAACCTCCCTTGGCAGAAGTCTTCACGATTGCCGTGGTACGCTGCTGCTGCGCTTGGGTCTCAGGCTCGAGGAACTTGACGGTAGCATAGCTTATCTTATCTTTTAACTCCGAATTTTTCTCAGTAGAAAGTTTCCACTCGGAGAGTTTCTTGCTGGCAGGTTGTTCCTGGGTCACCTCCGGATAAGAGGCGACGACCTTGAAGGCATGTTGCGACATCATCACAGGATAGCTAGACACGCCATCCACCACCACCGTGTTGTGGGCAGGCATCTGAGAGTAATACTCCAGATAGTCCAATCCACTATAGAGATACTTGCCGATACCCGCATCAGGTCCCAAGACATAGCCCTTACCATAGAGTTCGAGAGAGATACCATTGGCATGTTGGTGATTGCCAAGACTGGCATTGATGGAAGCCATCAAGTCATGCTGCTTGTCCATACCGCTTCGCATCGCTATCCACGACACGTTAGGGGCATAGAACAAGGTGCTCGTATATGTCTCTATCTCAGAGAGAGGAGCCTTCGGAGCCACGGCACTCTTCAAGAGGTTCATCTCAGAAATCAGATTCTTGTTTTTATGGCGAGTGGCATATTTCAACACTTGGTCGATGCCACCTGTATTCAAGTATCCTGGATGAGTATCGCCGAAACCTGCTATCATACGATTCGGGAAGAGATACTCGGCAGAGTTTTTCACTGCATCCACCAAGATAGGACACTTCTGGAAGAGGTCGATGCCAGCCTTCTCATCCAACATATTGGAAAACTCGCCCAACAAGCCGAGCACCGTGGTGCTATAGCCCGGCGACTCATACCAAGTCTTGCTTCTAGCATCGAAACCGAAGTCGATGAGTTTGTTGACGCTCCATTGTCGGATGCTATTCTGATTGACGACATAATCCAAGTAGTATTGCTTGCCCTTTCCATCGGCATAGGCTTGGTCATCTTGCAATACCAAGGCTATCTTGACGATGAAGTCAGCTTGAAACAAGTCCCAGTTGTTGTGAGGCACACCATTGGCGATGATGTTCTCCGCCCACTTCTTGAAGCCTGCCTCAATGATTGCCTGGTCATCCTTCACGAGATTCTTGATGAGCGGATACATCTGGGTCAGTTCATTGATGACATCCTCATGGATCACCTCGAAGGTCGTCATGCCCACCAAGGTTTGCTGATGTCCGTGGTTAAGGTCGAAAGGCACGTTGCGGTAGGCGATGCCTTTCATATAAACATCGAATACCTTAGCCGCCATCTTGCCATATCGCAAATCGCCAGTGGCGGCATAGATACGAGCGGCATCACGGGCGAGGCTGATAATCTGTCGGTTGACACTGGCAATATTACAACCCGTCTTGGCTGGGGAAGCCTTCTCCATCTTGCCCGACACCTTATTAATATAGGTCACATTGCCTTGCTCATCGTCATCGTAGGGTAGCAAGTCTTCCAACTTCGGGCGGTTGTATAGTGATTCCACGCCACGAATGCCATTATATTTCACGGTAGGTTCGGCGGCACGCTCCCCTCCAGGCTTTGCGAACGCCTCGCCATTGATGAAGACATCGGTGGCATGGCTATTCCAAAACATCTGTAGGCGAGAATACAACCAGTCGGGCTGCTGATCCACTCGGCTCATCACGTTCTCTATCTTAGCCTTCAGCTTGGTAATCTCCGCATCTTCCGCTTTCTTCTTGGCGAAGCCCAAGGAGGAAGAGAGGAGCATCAAGGCTGCTACATATAGTACTTTTTGTTTCATGCGATTTACTTGATTGTTTTGAATGTAATACGGCTAAGACCGAGTTTATACGTATAGAAAACTGAAAGTCTATCCATTTTATTGCTTTCTTACGTAATATAGAATCACCCTTTTACGTAATATAAAGCAGACATCCGTATAGTTCATATAACAATCGAAAGATGACATAACGCCATTCTAACTATGGCATAAAAACATTCTAACCCATCAACATTTTATGAAAAAGGTACTATCAACTCTCATTCTAGGACTCTTGGCACTGACCTCCTTTGCCAAGGACAAACTCATCGTTGCGCCAGCTCCCACGGGCATCGAACTGAAGCACGACTTCGAGGTGAAGGCTCGCATCCATGGCAGCGAATGGCAGGACGTGAGCACCTACGCCTTCAAGGTGGATAGGGTGGCGAACGCCAAGCACAACGTGGAAATCACCTCAGTGGCTAAATTCGAGTTCGAGGGGAAAGTGGAAATACAGGTGAAGAGCATCGCTCAGGACATCAAGAGTTACAAGATCAGACCGAACTCCTACGGCATCACGGCTATACAAGAGGGCAACACGCTGACCTTCTCGCTCGACCGTCCTCGCAATCTCTCCGTAGAAATCAACGGCAACATCTACCAGAATCTCCAAATCTTCGCAGACAACGTATTAGAAAAACCAAAGGTAAAAAAGAAGAAAGACCTCATATATTTCGGTCCGGGCATCCACGACTTCAAGGGCGACTCCATCCACATCGCTTCGGGCAAGACGGTTTTCATCGACAATGGAGCGGTTATCAAGGGATGGTTATCCACCTATGGCTCCAACCATGTCAAGATATTGGGACATGGCATCGTCATGCCGGGGCATCATGAGGGCATCATGGTGAGATATGCCAAGAATATAGACATCGATGGTCCTATCACTACCCAGTTGCCTATCGGCGGAAGCGACTCCGTGACCGTGAAGAACGTGAAGGTGATGAGCTGGTATGGATGGGGCGATGGCTTCAACATCTTCGCCAGCAACAACATCCACCAAGAGCATCTCTTCGCTCGTACCAGCGACGACTGCTCCACCATTTACTGCACTCGCAAGGATTATCATGGTGGCTGCAAGAACATCACCATCAAGGACTGCGTGTATTGGGCTGACGTGGCTCACCCTATCATGATAGGACTCCACAGCGAGACGCCTGAGAACGAAGAAATCACCAACGTGCTCTACGAGGACATCGACATCCTAGAACATGCTGAGAACCAGATAGACTACCAAGGTTGTATCGGCATCAACGATGGCGACAACATCCTGGTGAAGGGCGTTACCTTCCAAAACTTCCATATCGACAACATCCGCAAGGGCATGATTGTCAACATGCGAGTATGTTTCAACAAGAAGTATTGCACCGCTCCTGGCCGTGGCATCGAGAACATCACCCTGCGCAATATCGCCTATACGGGCGAGATGCCAAACATGGGCATCATCGCTGGATATGACCAAAGTCGCATGGTGAAGAACATCCGCTTCGAGAACTTCACCATCAATGGAAAGGTGATTACAGACGATATGCCAGGAAGACCAAAGTGGTACAAGACCGCCGACATGGCGAACATCTACGTGAACGACCATGTGGAGAACTTGATTTTCACCAAGTAACTTGAGTAAATAGATTTCATTGAGAGGCGACCGCCCTATATCTGAAAACGGATATAGGTGCGGTCGTCAAAGCTTTTATTGCCTACCACGATTCCCTTGGTGGCTATAAATTCATGGGTGCATTGAGGGTCATAGGCAAGAAGATGCGCCAAAGCCTCCTCGCTCTCTGCCAAGGTCGGTTTGAGGAAAGGATAGCCATCGCTTGCCAAGACGATCTCCTTTGTAGGAAGAGGCAAGCTATCAGCTACATCTGTCTCTACATTTTTTTGGGGAGCATTCAGTGAAACGACCTTCACTCCTTTCTGATAAATCGGAAATCCATCTATCACCGTATAGGTTTTGTTCTGTCCCTCCAGCATCGCCTGGATGAGCAAGGGTTCTATCGTCTTGCGAGCCTCCTGCGGCGTGAAGCCTTGTCGGATGAGTTCCACTCGCCTACGAGCGACTATATCCTCGAAAGGTTTGTTGTTCTCATATAGTTTTCCGTCGATGATGGCTTGACAGTCGCCTACCATCCATACCTCATTCTTCGCCTTGCTATAGAGGATGGCGGAAGCGGTGAGCCGCTCCTCTGGATGCGCTTGCATCTGCTCCTCTATCCCCTGCTGGCGATACACCTTATTATATATATAGGACGTGACACCCTCGCAGAAGTCCTCCACCGTGCTTTCCGGCTTCAGTTCGTGCTGGATATACTCCGAGATAAGCACCATGGCGTAGCGTCCATTCTTCATGTCGGGTGAGAGATGATGGGGAGTCTTGCTCGTGCTTCCATCTATCACGGCGATGAAGTCGGCGGTAACGACCAGTCCGTCCTCACAACTTTCCGGGCTTTTCTTGCCCTCTATCTTGCTTTCTATTACTTTCATGTTTCAATGTATTTAGAGTCATAAGCAATGATATGGCTTGCTTCTTGCCATCCCATTGCCTTGCCGATGCAAAAGTACAAAAAATAGCAGTTCACTCCAAATGAATCCCCGACATTTCATCCTTATCTCGCCGCTAACGCATATTTTATGTCAATTCTGGCAAAATAAGACCGCCTTATTTTGCCGCTAACGATATTTTTTGTATCTTTGCGGCGAAATAAGGAGATTGAAATATGGAAAGAATCATAGGAAGAAAGAAGGAAATACAAGAGTTGCAAGCTTGCTTTCACTCTAATCAAGCAGAATTTGTTGCCATTTACGGCAGATGAAGAGTAGGAAAAACATTTCTCGTCAGAGAAATGTTCAAAGACAATATGGTGTTCTACCATACAGGACTATCCCCATTTGAGTTGAAGGATGAAGTTCTCATCAATAGTCAACTGACCAATTTCTATTCCTCCCTCAAACGATATGGTTACGAAGGAACAGAAAAGCCAAGTGACTGGATGGAAGCCTTTGATATGCTCATCAAGTTCTTGGAAACCAATCAAAAAGAAGAGAAACAAGTCGTCTTCATAGATGAAATCGCATGGATGGACACTCCACGCTCAGGCTTTCTAACGGCGTTCGAACACTTTTGGAACGGTTGGGCATCAGGACAGCATCATCTCATGCTCATTACTTGCAGTTCTGCTGCATCGTGGGTTCTTGACAATATCATCAACAACCGAGGGGGACTTTACGACCGTACAACTTGCGAAATTCATCTCTCTCCCTTCACCTTGCAAGAGTGTGAGCAATATCTGCATTCCAAGGATATCCAACTAGATCGATACAGCCAAGCTCTCTCCTATATGGCTATAGGTGGAGTACCCTATTATCTATCCATGCTAAAAAAAGGTGAGAGCATAGCTGCTAATATCGACAATTTATTCTTTGCAAAAGGTGCCAAATTGCGCAACGAGTTTGACAACTTATTTGCCTCACAGTTTGCCGACTCCGAGTCCTTGAAGTCCATCGTCAAACTTCTGACCAAGAAAAAAGAAGGATTCACAAGAAAGGAAATATCAGAGTTATGCAAGATAAAGACAGGCGGAGGACTGACGAAGCTATTGAAGTCTCTGGAAGAGAGCGACTTTATACTTCCTTATCTAAGTTACAAAGGTTCCAAAAGAAACTTAAAGTACAAGTTGACAGACCCATTCCTTCTCTTCTGTCTCCAGTTCAAGGGGAATATGACCAACGAACGTTACTGGCAAGAGAACCAGAACTCCGCCAAACTGAATGCTTGGCGAGGTTTTGCCTTTGAAAACCTCTGTTTCTGTCATATACCACAAATCAAGAGGGCATTGGGCATCCAAGGTGTACAAGCAGAAGTGCTACCATGGCACAGTGAGCAGAAAGAAGGCGGGGCACAGACCGACATGATCATCGATAGAGCCGACCGCCTCATCAACATCTGTGAGATGAAATTCTACAACACCGATTTCATTGTCGATAAAGGATATGATACCGTGCTGAGAAACAAGCTTACCACCTTCATGGAGGAAACCAAAGTAAGAAAGTCCCCCATCATGACGCTCATCACGACCTTCGGATTGAAATACAATGAATATTCCGGTCGCTTCCAAAGTGTCATCACCCTCGAAGACTTGTTCTAGAAGACTGAGGGCGATTTTGTATTTTTCCTCAGTGCGTCCCTCGGCTCGTCCCTCTGCTTTGGCATTGCCCAATACATCATTTTGAATCATGATAGCTATGATTACCTTTATCAGCAAGAACTTCCAAGATTTTCACCTATTCATTCAAGAATTATCGCTTGCAAATGTACGACAAATTATCGTAACTACCAAATATTTAAGTAAATAAAAAAAGGAGAGACGAGCTTCACAGCCCACCTCTCCCGAGAGATTTATAGAAAATGCCACTCATGGCATT
>ULYL01043748.1_pt1 | contig 77235 bp, 59 predicted proteins | sample 1962211 | NCBI WGS metagenome assembly ULYL01 (sample SAMEA4835864, study PRJEB28245) | human gut metagenome | biome: gut microbiome; material: fecal sample | place: Denmark | collected 2008
GATGTTCATGATAACGGATATCGGAAAAAAATTATTATATTAGCGGAAATCTCTAATAATCAACAATATGAATAGAATTTTATCCTATCTTATCCTGTCAGTATCCATATTCTGGGCATTGCCGTCCTGCGTTGAGGCAGGAGATGACGACGGCATAATCGAAGACGAATACAGAGAGCTGGAGATATTCGACCGCGCCCTGCTTCCGCAAATCCTGAGTCAGGAATGGCTGCTGAAAGGCGCCGGATACACCAAGCCGCTCATCTATGAAAACAACTTCTACTTCGAAGACAAAGCCGAAATGCCATTGAAATCCATCAAGGGCGACAATGACAACGGCTTGACTTTTACATTCACGAAAAACATACCGGCGACATTCGCCACATTGCAGTATGAAGAGCCCGGCGGCTACACGGAAGAAAAGTTCAACAAATCGTCATACGAATTCAGTTGCGACTGGCATACGATCACAGGATTGACCTTCAAGGCCCGATATCCGAAAGTCACTGAAATACTTTACTTTCCGAACAACAGCATGGGCCTGCAGCAGACCTATATAAAGTATTACGGTAAGGATGAGAACCATGTCACCAAACTGCTGACAGAATCCTACTGCAGCCACATCCCCGGCACCCAGATTATCGATGGCGGTGTCCTCTACATGATCTTCGAGCTCAAGTAACTGCAAGTATCAGTTGTCCACGACAAGACATATATCAGTAATTAAAACCAAATGTCCAAAGAGGAATAATATTCTTATACGCATTCTCTATATCATCTTTTACAATGAATGCGTCATCGATGTTTTTTATCTGTTTTTGATTCTTCGACTTTCCCCCAACTTCAAAGGTATGTCCTTTGACAAGAAAGTCGGAGACAGGTGAGGCTGTCACCTTATGGTTTACACACATCGAACAATAGAAGAAGGTTTCTCTGACATTTCCAATTTCAGGGACGTCATCTGCAAGAGCATAGATAAAGCACGGATTACCCAAATAAATTTTATCTACTTTCTGCACAAGATCCATTCCGTCAGGAGCAAAATTAAGTTGTCTTATCAAAGTTGACTTTTCCATATAAACCATATAATCAGCTACTGTGCCCCTGTCCGAAGATATAGCCCTACCGATTTCCGTAAAATTCGGCTTAAATGGAACACTCCTGGAAATGACATACAAAAGTTGTTTCAACTTATGGGCAGTAGAAACATTCATCTTTGCATATGCTGGAATATCGACTTCCATTGTTTGGTTAATTACATTCTCAAGTCTCTGGAAATAATCATCAAGTTTGAAAAATGGAAAATATCCTTTATGCAAATAATCTTTAAAGTGGGCCAATGGATATTTTACTTCTTTTGGCAGTTGCACTTTACCTTCAAGGATTTCTTCAAGAGTAAATGCCGGAATATTCAAACTTAAAGAGAAATTTAAATATTCACGAAATGACAACCCTTCAAGCTTATATCTGATAGCTCTTCTGCTCAAATCGGCGTCCGTACCTCTGATGAGTTCAAGTATTGATGATCCCGTTATTACAACTCTAAGTTCCGGCAGGAAATCATACATCATTTTGACTTCTTTTGACCAATCTTGATATTTGTGCACTTCATCAATGTACAGAACCTTACCTCCATCTTGTGCAAACTTGGTGGCGACATCGTATAAGGTATTACCTGCAAAATATGTATTATCTGCGGAAATATACAGAGACTCATTCTTTGCATCTGTCATAATGATATGTTGGAGAACCATTGTTGTCTTCCCTACGCCCCTAGCGCCCATAATTACAATCAATTGGGAATCCCAGTTGATTCTTTCATATAAATAGCGTACAAAATCAGTTGAAACCGTCTGCAACTTCTTCAAGTAGAGATCATATAACTTTTCCATATATCAAAGTTTTATGCAAATATACAAAACTGCGGAATACAACCCGCACTTTTTCACAAAAATCGCGGGTTGCAACCCGCGATTTTTGTGAAATATAGGGAAACCGATTCCGCAGTTGGAATATCGAAGCATTCAATCAATTTCATTTGTGTACACATTTGCCTTCAGCTTTCTGGTATTTTAAAATCATTCAAAATAAATGCGGTAGGACAGCCAAAGCCTATCATATTCCATAAATTACCACTATCCGACGCAATATGCCGAGAAATGCCATAGGTAAAAACGCCTCATTTTTATAGAGACATGAAATCATACTAATCGTATGTTATGGAAGTGTCTCTATTTCTTTAGCTTGTCCACCAGAATATCCACGGTAGTACATGGATTGTGTGAGGCATAATCAGTTCCGGAATAAGCCAATCTAAGATTTTGTGCCCTCAATACTGCATTTTCTTGGCTTCCGTATTTCCGGAGGATGTCATACATCACATCTCCTCCCTTCTTATATGTAAACTCCGGAACATATCGCCTTATCTCCCTTTCGAGGATACAATGTACTGTCGACGACTCACCGACGTTCTCAGGTCAATGAAATGCAAGCAGAACCAAAGCTCGAAGGATTCATTAGACCAGGCACATTGAAAACCGGCTTTCTCGGCAAGCCGTATCGCTTCATTGAAATCCTCATTGTCATCCTTGTCGAATACCAGCCATTTATAGTCGAAGGTGCCCAAATCTCGAATTCTGAGCGCTTCCTCAAGCAACTTTTTTGTGCTGCGGTCGGCGCCGACAACCTGCACCCGCGAGCGTCTGCTTGTAAAGTGTCGAAAATAATCAGGTTCAGTCTTAGTTCCCTCGCTTACTATCAGAAAGCTATAAAAAAGTTCTCGGGTACCCTCATTACGACGTGACTTTGTTCCTGCGTGTCTTGAAGATAATTCTTCACGCTGTTTCTTTGTCAGATGTTTTGCCATAGCCCAGTTCTCCTACAAATATGGAATCGCTCCATACCGCCCATTGATATAGTCCTTTTCATAACTGCGGTCGTTGCGGACCTTTACGCCGGAAGCATCCTTGAATTCGACAAGCGAGTATAGGTCTGTGGATGCCGTCTCATCCTTTTCGGTAAACCATATCTGATCACGACGAAGGAACTTGTTGTCAAGAAGATTGGTGTCATGAGTCGTGAATATCAGTTGCGAACCCATCGGATTGGTTTCTTTGCTATTGAAAAGGGATATGAGCATTCTGGTAATCATGGGGTGCATACTGCTGCCGAACTCATCGATTACAAGCACGCGGCGGCTGGACAGGGCCTTCACGAAAATCGGTGCCATGTCGAAAAGTTTGTTCGTCCCGTTGGACTCGGTGTCGGAAAGGGACATTGATATCTCTCCGGTCACTTTTCCGCTTGCGTCATATACTTTATGAGTCGTCACTGCCCTGATGGAAGGGTTGTCCACCCTTCTGATAGTCTCAAATCCGAGTTTGAACCTTGAAAGGAAAGAGTTCAGTTCGTCGTCTGAAATCGAGATCGCCTTTTCGGAGAGAGTTTCCGATTTATCTCCATCGAAAACGGCAAAACCTTTAAGTTCGCGCATAATGAGGCCGGCAATTCTGTCATTGAACGCGTCAGCCACAGAAAGGAATAGAGCATTGTCTCTGGTCCTTTCCACAATATCTTCCGCAGATTTGTAGTGAGATGTGACTCCAATGCCGTCTTCCGAACGGACAAACAGACATTTTTCACGACCCTTATTGCCGGTTTTAAAGTACAGATACTCCTCGCATATCCTATCCTTCTTTGCTGAAAATCCATAGCGATACCAATCATCATCTATAAGAAGTTCTATCTCGAAGCAGGAAGGCTTTGTACGGCTATCCTCGTCAAACATAAATGGCGACATCGGCAGTTCTTCAGATGAATTATAACTCGCAGAATCATATACGGTCGTAAGGAATGTCCTTATAGCCTCTATCAAATTACTCTTTCCGCTCGAATTGGCTCCGTATAGCACAGCAGAAGGAAGAACGGACAGTCCACCCGTTGAGAAAAGTGACTCCTCATATTCTTTAATCGTCGCAGCTGTTAAGTCCAATGTCTTTTTTGTCTTGAAAGACCGGAAATTAGATAATGTAAAACTCAGTAGCATATCAGTCGTTTTCTGCAAAGTAAGTGAAAAAATCACATAAACTCAAGTTTTATGAGAAATTTTCTCATAAAATATAAGCTTTGACGCAAAATTAATTAAATAAGGTGAGTATTTACGACAATACCCCAAATAGGTTTGTCTGATTTATAATAACTGATAAAGCAGTAACGGGAATAACCTTGATAGCTATTCCCGTTATTTTTCTTTTTATCCTGCGTATAATCCAATTTCTTTGAACGCAACCCATGCTTCTTCGATGCATTTATCTATATCTTCTAATGAAGGCTCATATAGATACTCAAGACATTTATCTATTTTTGAGGTAAACTCTTTATTGTCCTTATATTGTTCTTGCACTTCATATAATGCTGTATGTAAGTATGCTGCCACTTCTCCTATTTTGAAGCCAAGTTTATACTGGTCAACCGACTCCTGACCAGGGAATGGTACAGATGCATTTTCTAATCCACGAAAAATATCAGCATCAGCTCCAAATCTTCTTGTGCGTCCGCATTTAAAGACTGCTCTAATCAGATATTCATAATTCATTGCTTCCATAATTGTAAAATTTTAGATTGATATTGTCGGCAAAGTTACTAATTAAAAAGCAGTTGTAGATATGAACAGGACAATTATTTCAATCGAAGTACAAGACCACGGTGGTAAAGAGGCTAATATCATCGTCAGAGGAGAACGGAACAATCAAATTATGTTTGAGGAACAGTTTGATTACAAGGACGAAGATAAGCACTCTTTGCGTCTTCATCTTCTGAAAGGACGGTTTATAGAGAAGTTTCCGAAACTTGGTGAAAGTTTAGGTATTCTTTGTCTTCGTAAACTATTCAATGATATAACGATACGGAGTAAAATGAAAGCTAATCCCGATTATAGAGAAAAGGAACATACGCAATTTACCTTTGATGATTATAGGGCATTTTGTTGCAAATACTTTCCTGCACAGAGTGGCGATATTATTGAGAATAATTGGAAATCAATACAATCTCTTCCCAAAGGAACAATAATAAGACTACCTGATATTGAAGGATGTCCTATTGGTTCTTTTGAGGTTTGCTAATTTTTATGTACTCTTTATCTGAAGAAGCGAGTTGTACGACTTTATTGCATTTAGGACAAACCACTCTATCATTATTATCAACTTCAGCTTCTTGTAGTCCGCATTTCGGACAAATGAATTTTTCAAACTTACTCTTCATAACTCTTTCTAAATGATATGCAAAGATATGAATTTTGTCACTATCTTTGCATTGTCTTTCGGGACAAAGTTTTGGAATATAATAAGGAAAGTGCCTTATACTCGTTGAAATCGCCAAATTATCAAGAGGTATATACGAGGCTCAGAGGACAGCTCATACTTGTGGGTTGCCCTATTGTGCGTATATACGGGTGTTTAATACTCCTCCTCGTTAAAGAAAAGGACAAAACCCTCTACAGGCCATTCAGAGGCCGTTTTTGAGGATTTCGAAAGATTTTAAGGCAGATTTCAATGTTCTTATATGCCGTCAGATACCAGTCGTGGTTTCTTCCTAAAATCCGCTGTAAATGTCTTCGCTTCTTTGTCGCAAAAGTACAAAACCAATACTTTTGGTGGCATTTGATACGCTAGGCAGATTTTTTGGTAATTATAATTTTTCTAAAATCGCTCTTTTTGGGAAAAACTGAAGATGCCATCATATTCCAACCAGAGACATCGTTTCGCACTCAAATTGTCGATTTGGAAAACGAAGACAAAAAATCTGCCTGATGGCCCTCGTTATCTCAAGCTTTCAAACGCAAAATACATACTAAAATGCAGGATGAAGGTTTATCAAGTTATTTTCAAACTCCTTGCGTACGTTGCTTTGCAATAATCAGTCCTCCAGAAGTTGCTTCAAGTTCATGACAGTTGAATCCACAAACGGAACCTCATCAAAAAAAATCACCACGTGGCAAATTCCGAGATTCGCCACGTGGTGGATAAAGAGAAGTAGATCAATTTAAAGCCTTATTTCACATGAATCTAAAAATGAGAGCGGGGATCTGCTGCCACAATCACCTTATCATTCATTACTGACTTACATTACTGCGCCATAGCATATGTGATAGTGTATCCTGACGCAACTGAACCTGCCGTTCTCGCCCTATTACCGTTAGAACAAGAAACAATATCCTCAAAATATGCTCCATTAGAAAGTGCTTGGAACAAAGGAAGCGGATCATTATCGTTACGTGTACGCAAATTAAAGCACATCATTACTTCATATCCATCTTCCAATGCCCGCTCAGCAAATGACTTCGCGTTTGCTGTAGAATTATAATTACCAAGATTAAATGAAATTGGAGACCATTTATTGGTTGTCATCCCAGTAATTCCACTTGAAGTATAGTAGCTTCCGAAATAACCATGATATGCGAAATCAATGCAAGCAGAAGCCGCTGCATCTATTTGACTAGTGTTGCCCCAATCGAACACAGTGATAAGTTTATCAGACGGCATAAGGGCATGAAGTTTTTTGATGATTTTAGCAAAAGAATCTGATACAAGTGAACCGCTATAATTAGCATACTCATCATCGAACCCAACTCCGTCAAGTCCATAACGATTCACTGCATAAGCTAGAATTGCAGCAAATTGTGTGCTCTGCTCATCTGTCATATTAGCTACACCGATACCCTGCCAATCACCAAGAATTGTAAGCAGGACTTTGATTCCCTTTGCTTGAAGAGGTGCTACATAATTAGCTGCACCACCATTCTCCAGAACATTGGTCAGTTTATCATTCAAATAAAGAGTCGGATTGCCATTACCATCCTTGTGTATGTTTGCCGCAAACAATTCTACAATGTCAATGAACGATGTACCATCAGACATGGTGTAGTCGCCGGCATTGAGAGGATTGACATCATTCGTCTCCACATATACTGCCATTTTAGGAGTTTTCTGATTGAAAGCTCTTGTAGAGACCATTGACTTTTCAGGCTTAGCATTCTGAATCTGTGGTTGTTCAATTTCATTACATGAAAGAATACCGAATAAGGCTGTAAAAACAGCTGTAACCTTAAATAACTTTGTCATAATCTTAATAATTTAGTTTAAACATGAAATCCATGATACTGATAGTATATCGAATGTATCATATGCTTGAGCGGTTTTATTGGAAGGGCAATTATTTTTGATTGTAACCTTGAAATCACCCTCCACCTTAAGTTCTTTTTCCCACGACTGCTTCTTGTCTTTTAATGTAGCGAATGCAACACCATCACCATACTCAACAATAATGTTGTCATTATACAATTCAGCACCGGATGCAGATGTCAATTTGACGTTAATGGATATGCCCTTTTGCATCGATTTAGGCATAGTGTGATATCCATATTCAATCCGCAATTTTTTGCATCCACCGGAAATAGACGGTGATTCCAATTGACCTGGGGCATTTGTACCACCACTTAACCCCACAACAGATTCAACGGACTCGCCCACAAAAATGTTTTTAACTTCAAATAATTTAGTAGTTGTAGTGGTCCAATTATCTGAAGAAGTAAAATTTCCCCAAGATGTAGAGGCAGCCAAGTACGCCGAATCCTGATATAGAGACTTGAGGTCCACAGTCTTCCATTTTTCCTCCACAACGACCTTTGCCTGCTGGACAATATTGAAAGACTGGACTTTGACGCCATCCACACGTACTTCCACTTCAGCAGTTCTTTGAGTTGCTTCAGTGTTCTGGGCGACAGCGAATGTCACATTATCGGTGCGCAACGCCTTTGTCTCAACAAGGGTTATCCAAGTTTTTGCTGCTTCAGGAACAACGATTTCGTAGTCAAGATTCGTTGTGATTTCCACTGTCACAGAACCTCCTTCCGCAGGAACAGGTGTCGCATCTGCCTTCACATCAAGTTTACCTTCAGCAATTGAGAGAATCTTTCCTGACATCACGCCATTGCCGTTTACAGCAACAATCAAAATAGATGCGTCCACCACAGGAGATGGCGCAGTGATTGAAAGTTGCCCCTTAGTTGCAGAAATCGGATTTACTTTGACGGTGTAGCCGTTTTCCGGAAGAGCTCTCACGATGGCATTGTCCGCAGAAATGAGAGAATACTCAACATTAACGGTCTCTCCCGCCTTGATTCCTATTTCATCTGCCTTAATGACCAGCGCGAAATTCTGTCCCTTTGGAATCACGATCTCCCTGTCCGAGAGTTCGATAATGACGCTGTTGTTCTCCACATCTTCACGGACATTCTTGATAAGACCGATTCCAGATGTTCCAGCGTCACCGATAACAACCCAATCAGTTCCGTTCGTAGAGAACAAGAATTTGCCGTCTTCTACTTTAATCTTAGGAACAGTAACCTCTGCCGTTGCCGGAACTTTCTGCCCATTGACCAGAAGCCATTCGCCGTCCAGAGTCCAATAATATTTACCGTCAGAGTCTTGACTGATACTGATAACAGGAGATTTACCATCCTTGCCATCCAATCCGTCAGTTCCATTTTTACCATCCAAACCCTTTTCACCATTGTAAATGGTAATGGTGCCGGATTTTTTGAATGTAATCGTATAGCCGTTTCCAGCAGGCAATTTCTCGACAGAGACAATCTGGTCCTGGTTATTCAAAGCATCAACCGCAGTAACCAGGGATGTCAAGTTGCTGTTGATTTTTTCCACTAGCAATCTAAGTTCGGTGACTTGAGATTCGAGATTGTCAACTCTGCCCTTTATTTCAGTATCGTCGTACTCTTGACATCCTGTAAAGAATAACACAAGCACTGAAACCAAAGATAGGATTCTTGAAAATACTTTCATATTGTATTCCTTAAGATAAATGGTCTCCAATAATTTGCAGATCCTTACCGGAGACCTGGTTATTAGATATTATTAAATGATACTCTTCTTCGATATAACTACCAATCCTTGCCCCATTTGTTATAGTTTGTGGGATGAGACGGGGTAAAGACGTAATTGGTCAGCCGCCTCGGACTTATCTGAAGATAGCTTCCATACCATACTCTTATGAATGCATCCATGATATTGGCCCCCTCATAAGAGTCCTGTAGAATGGATCGCACATCATAGAAAACTGATATATTGCTATTGGTGAATTCACTCTTGTCATATTGTTCGAGAGCAAAGAGCGAATCATCCTGTTTCCTATAGCACGTCACATTGCTGACACCATATCTTCTCGGATTCAGACCAGCAAAAGGCTTGCGTGGATGCAGTTTGGAAACTGACGGCAATTCCTGATGCCAAGGGTCCACAATCTGGACAGGCTCGTCATTGGCGTAATAGCCAGACCAGGCGTAGTCGATGAATTCACCCACCCTGATTCCACCGGTGGCTTCTGTGTCCCAGAAATACTCTGTCGGCTCTTCATAGTCAGTGACTGTCAGCAGTTTGTTCGGACCAAGAAGTTCGCGCAGTTTCTTGATAAGTCTCGGGTATGAGGTGGTGTTGGTTTTCTGGAAACCTTTTTCCTCAGAAACTGCATAGTTGGCATTACGGTCCCAAAGATTCACCCCATCAAGTCCATAGTAATCAACAACTTTCTTCACGGAACGGGCAAACTCGCCAATTTGATTGTCCGTCAAATTGCAGAACCCTATTCCCTGTGCTCCGCCGTCGATGCAGATACAGACCTTGCGTCCGCTCTCCTGAACCGGGAGTACGCGCTCGGTGAAATGCTCGAGCACATAACGAAGGTCATTGTTCAGCTTGAGTTCCACCTTGTCCACCTTGCTGTCATAGAAAATGGATGCCTGACGCAAATTCACGATGTTTCCAAGTCCCCTATGATAGTTCCTGTCGCTAATATTCTCGAGGATGAAATCATTGGCAAGCCTCGGGTCAAAAACGGCGGTATTCAAGTAAAAGACGGTGAACATATCATTTCCCATATAGAGTTCATATCCATCCGGATCAGAATAGGTGTCTCTTACCGTTACATCCACATAGATGTTCTTTGAAGTTGTACCATTCCATAAGGAAGACACTGACAATGGCAGCAAGTACCTTCCTGCATCCAAAACATTGTCCAACGGATTCATTGCGAACAGACGAAGCTGTGTCACAGCAGTAGATGTAGCTCCCTCATGTAAATCCAGAGTCTGTTTGTCGAGAAATTTATAGAAAGGTTCAGGAAGCAATTTATAATCTTCGCCTTTCATCCGACCATACTCTTTGACAACATCCACATCACCGACATTGATCTGAATTATCTGTTCCTCCTTAGCGGGATGCGAAGAATCGGCATAGAGACCGAAGGTCTTGAAACCGTTTCCTTTCCGGAATTCCACTTTCACAACATTGTCCGCAGTATTCTCTGCGCGGAGCGTGACCGCGGGTTCTTTGTCAGAAAGGTCTTGAAGAGCCTCAGAAGAATATTCTATTGACAGATCTTGACATCCTGCCAGGAGTGTCACGGATAAAGCCGCAAACAGAATCATGTATTTCTTTTTCATATTCTATTCCTCCTCTTTGTTGATTTCATGTATCTCGATTCCATCCGGCCAGATTATGTCACCGACAGCTTTCCCGTGGTTGCCGACCCAAGAATAGTCTTTGACCACATTACCTTCGCCATCGTTGAATTTCCAATACCCGATAAGATCTTTCTGGTCTTTAGGATTCTCAATTCTATACATATTCTTCCATATTTCATCTCCAGTCCTGGCAACTCGCCATACTCTTGCCTCGGCAATCTTGCCCTGCAATGGACGGAAATCATTGTAAGACTTACCAATGAAAAACTGATAGGCTTCCGGCATTCCCAGAGCTCTCATTGCCAATGTAATCTTGTTATCAGCTGTCGGACCTGCGACTCCAGCCTCCTTCACTTCGTCAATCAATTTACCATTGACATAAATCCTTGCGACACGTTCATTCTGGTCGTATGTGCAGGCTACGTGATACCACGAGCCCGAATAGAGTTTCTTCGCCGGATCGCTCTTTGACGGTAGTTTTCCGAACTGGGAGCCGTTGCCGCTTCCGTCAAACTGAAGACATTGACGCTCGAAGTTTGCATCTCCTATGCGAAGTAGAAGATACTGTTCCACTCCCATGACTGTAGAAATATTGCAAACGCCATCCTTGTTGTTCAAGTCGAAACGGTCCACATTCACGAGAGCCTCATACGTAAGAGCGGTGAGCCCATTATAGGCATCAGCCACTTCCCCAGGAGTGTCCATCAGAGGGAATTCAATCCAATTATCCGTGAGTTGGGCCGCCACAGTAATCGCGGATGAGCGTTTCACCAGATAATAGGCAACGGACGAACCATCCATTGTCGAGATATCTTCAGAAGAAAGCCTTACGGGGAGAAGATAGGTCTTATCTATCTCCATGGCGCCTGTCTGGTCTTCTCCCTGTCCCATAAGGTTTTTAAACCCGATAGACACCTTCTCAGAGTTCACTTTCCCGGCTTCAATGGTAACCGACACCGGCGAAAAATCCAGATATGCCTCTGGGAGAAGTTGATAATCAGTGCCATAGCGATGATTAAAAGCATCCGTCAATGAAGCGTCCACTGAAATTGTCGCTTTGACATCCTTATCAGAAGGGTAGGAAAGGGCGACGCAAAGGTGCTTTTCCAAACTGCCAACCCTGTTGCCAAAAGTCGCAGCCTGCGTCTGACTGGTAGCGCTCACATCAAGATAAGCGCAATTATCGAATACATGGTCAACAGGCTCGAATCTGTTACAGGAGACGAGCAAAGCCAGAACAGCGATACGTATTATGAAGTTAAAATTTCTCATATTCTTTACGCTTTTAAGGATTCAATCTATGAATGATGGAGCGAAGAGCCGACCAGTTCATATCATAGTGATAATAGTCGGATTCAATGTCGTAAATCGCAAGTCCGGCCATAGGGCCATAGTTTATAACGTTATCCGCCATCGCATCCAGCACGGGCAGTTCCACATTTTCAGGATTACGGAATGCTCCTTCTTTCGATACGGAGAGCAGCATCTTGTCTCTTGGTACTCCTGTCTCAAGGACATCGCTGAGGAAATTTCTGAGATCAAAGTCGGTTTCGATAGTCTCCGTCGACAGCACGAAGAGGTCTATCTTGTCAACGTCTTCCTTAGATAGAAGTACAGGATTACCCTCGAATACCAGCATTTGATTCTCCGCTTTTGCTGCAGACAGTCTGCCGATTGCTGCAGATGCGCTCTCTGAGGTCGACGCCGTGAAAGAGAAACCGTCAAGCGAGTGTTTCGAAACAGTAGAGACCGCCTTGTCAATTGCGTTTCCGGCATTTTCAGACTTGACAAGATCAATTTGATATAGGAGCTTGATGTTCACCGCTTTCATTCTCGCCATGTCCTCCTCGTCATATTTAGAGAAGTTCTCACCATTGGTCAGACTTACCATATCAAGACTGTCAGGAAGACTCCTCAAGCTGCCCTTCTCGTTCTGAACGCCTTCCGGAGAATTTTCAAAACGTATATATGTCAATTTATGTGGGCGATTCTTGTAATCACGCACCCTTGCCTGGTACTCGGACCATTCTGCCGGATTGTTCTCCCACGGCATAGTCTCTTTTATACCGACACTCTCTACCTTCGTCCAATCAGAGCAGGATGCAATGAGCAGAGCGGAAGATGTAATAGCAATCAGCCGTTTCAATATATTCTTCATTGTCTATTGTTTTATAGAGTTGTACGATTTGCAGTCCCACCAAACTCGGGTAGCGAATGAATCTCCGCCACCTTCGGAAGATTCCGAATTCAACATTGAGATAGCACCGCTCAAGTTTGCACCATTTCCAGAGTATTCCTCGACAGGATATGTCAGTCTTCTGGCATGATTGTTAAGGTCAACATTGTCCGGACCGAGGTTCTGAGGAGCCGGAAGCAGTTTCGGATAACCGGTCCTGCGATATTCCGCCCAAGCCTCGTTTCCAAGAGGAAATATTGCAATCCACTTTTGAGTGATAATCTGCTCAAGATTAGTCTCTTCGTCACCTTTCTCATCCCATGCAACCTTGCACTCGGTCGTCTTGGACGCGGCGCTATATTTTCCCAACGGGTCAATATACTGAACCGGTGTGCTGCTGGCATCAGCAAGGTAATCGTCGACTCCTGATGCGCCTTTTTCGGCAAAAGAGAGACGGATCCCATTTTCATAGTATTCTTTTGCCTTAGCCTTGTCTCCGGCAAATCGAAGTTGATACTCCGCCAGAAGGAAATTCACCTCCGCGGCATTCATCCAAAGAATCGGACTGTCGGAATTGACAATAAGGTTCGAATAAGCATCTATCGCCTCACTTTTCTTTGACACGGTCGAACCAATGCGAATTCCTACGTACTGCGGATTGTCCCCGGTACTCTTGAGGAACATTTTTTCAAGTCGAGGGTCATTATAACCAGTCATAAAGCAAAGAATATCCGCCCCGACACGATGGTCGTTCCAGCTGTTGTAAATCAGAGGCATCCTGTTTTCGGTCGGTTTCATGAAAGCATTGTCCTCATTGGACAGGATAAGACCAGACGAGACAGCTTCTTCCGCCTTCCTGCGCGCAAGTTCTGGATTCCTGTAGCTGATTCGCATTGCCATCCTAAGTTTCAGCGAGTTTGCATACTTGAGCCATTGAGAGATGTTTCCGGAATATACCCTGTCGTATGTGCTCCATCCGGAAGAAGGAAGTCCGACATTGGATGAAAAAGCCTCAATCGCATCGTCAAGTTCCTCGAACATTTCGTTATAGACAGTTTCCTGCGAATCATATTTGACGGTTATTTTTTCCGTCTTCAATATATCGCCGTATGGAATCGGCCCGTAGTTGTCAGTCAGACGCTGCATTACGGCCACACGGAAAAGACTTGCGAAAGCTCTCGCGACTTCGTCCTCAGTGCCTCCTACGATTCCGCGATATGGAGCATAGAGTTCTGTTATGATGTCCGAGAACGTTGCCTTTCGCCAGTCTGTCGAAGGATTGAATGTCTCGAAGCGAGTCTGCCAAGTGTCCACTGTACTTCCGACATAACCGCCGAAAGGGCCTCCTGAAAGGCTTTCAATGAACTGATATTGATGTTCCTCTACCGGAACGACAAGACTTTGCAATGCAAGGACCTTTGTTCCTGTGCGATAGTTCTTCGCTTCCATCTGCCCGGATGTAACCTGATTCGGATTGGTATTCAGTCTTTCGAAGCGGTCAGTGCAAGATAGGAGCACCGGTGCAATGACGGCACATATTATCATATTCTTTCTCATAATACATTCCTCCATCATTTTAGAAATCAAGTCTCACATTTATGCCAAGGCTACGAAGCGACGGCATCATGAAATAGTCTATACCCTGATAATTATTCCCGGTAGAAGCTATGGACTCAGGATCGAACGGCGCCTTGCACCATATCATCCACAGATTATGTCCGACGAACGACAGCGTCAGTGCCGCTTTTTCCCTAAACCACTTCCTCGGCATCGTATAGCCCACGGATAATTCCTGAAGACGGAAATTGGTAGCATCATAGGTATAATACTGAGGCAGTCCACTTTGCGAACCTATCTTCTGATACCATTTCTGAGCAGAAATCATCTGTCGATTATTCACAAGCACGCCACCGGCATCTCTGGCATCTGCAGATACCTTAGATACACCATAAAGATCAAGATTGGCTTGGGTCGCGGAATAACAGACACCACCTATGCGTCCGCTGAAGAGCAGTCCCAGATGCAGTCCTTTCCAACTGAAGTCATTGCGCCAGGCCAGATTATACTTCGGGAAAACAGATCCAAGAAACAATTCCTTGCCATTGTCGGCGAGGCTGACTTCTCCATTGTCGTCAAGTTCAATATAACCATAGTTATTCCTCTTCAGATCAGATGTTGTGTAAAGGTCCCCTAGAGTTCCTCCTTTCCTGAGTATGTATTTGGCTTTACCCAACGCCTTGATCTCCAGTTTCTCCAGGTTAAGGTTTTCACCGGTGACGGGATTGACGGCTCCATCGGCGAGATCCCTGATTTCGTTTCGGTTCCAGCTGAATGTGACTCCGCTATCCCATGTGAAGTCCCGCCAAGTATGATTATAACCGACACTCGCCTCGATACCTGTATTTCTTACACTTCCAGTCTGAAGGTAGATTGTCGTGTAGGAAGAAGACGGCGGGAGAGAAGGGTCGAAGGTCTGGTTGTAGGTGTCAGCAAGATACCATGACAAATTCAGGCTCAAGTCCTGCCAGAACCTGGTCTCGACACCGACTTCATATGTCAATGTCCTTTCAGGCTTCAAATCACCAATCGGATAATGTGTCTTATCCTTCCATATTTTGTTCGTAGCATCATACTCATATGTCGGCATTGTCAAAAATCTCGGGAAAGGCATACCTACGGATGCAACGGACGCCCTTAGTTTGAAGTAGTTGACCGCTCCGAAATCCCAAATTGACGTCGGCACCCAAGAAATGCCGACTGAAGGGTAGAAGAACGATCTTTCGGATGAGCCGGCAAGCTGTGATGCCCAGTCGTTACGTCCAGTGGCTGTGATATAGAGCATCTTCTTCCACCCGAGTTCCACACTGCCGAACACAGACTGAGTTTCATCGTTCCAACCGCTTTTTGACGCACGCTTCTTGGTGTCATCAAGGTCGAAGACATTGAACACATTGGCAAGTCCATTGTCTTGGATAGGGCCCCCATAACGAAGTTCGTCAGTTCCTATATTATTGTACGACGCACCAATATTGGCAACTATAGTCCAGTCTTTGCCCAATGCCTTATCAATATTCAGGATAACATCCGCATAGGTCTGCTTGTCATAAGTGCGCGCTTCCGTATAATGACCATTGAGTCCGCCTTCAGTGAGAGTCGCAATGGATGACGCATATAGCTTTTGAGTGAAAATATTGTCGGCATTGTCAATACGGACACGTGCAGATAAGTTCATCCAATCCAGAATATCATAGCCGGCTGAAAAAGAAAGCATGTAGCGTTTCTTGTTGTTGTTACGCAAGTTGCGATAGTTGATCCAATAGGGATTCTGCATTCTCAGGTCACCCTCAAGGTCTGAACTCCAGAACTGCTCCATAAGTTTCGTTCCAGCATTGTAGCGTTCGAAGTTCTTGTAGATTTCGAAGTTGTCTCCTCTCGGGAAAAGATAGACCGGAACCAAAGGATTGGAATAGACTCCTTGATTGGTCATATTCTGATCCTTCTGGACAATATAACTTGCACTCGCATCTATCTTCAACTTGTCTTTCAGGAAATAGCTCGTATTGCGGAAAGTGAAATTATAGCGGTCATATTTATTGTTTGGGATAATGCCGTCAGAGTTGACTGCCGCCGCCGAAAAATACGTCTGGTTTTTGTCGGTACCTCCGCTGACAGTAATGGTATTGGTGTAAGTATGACCTGTCTCGAAATAGTCTTTCGGAGAATAATTGTAGCGTGCAGATTCCGGTATGAAAGGTCCCCAGCTATAGGTTCCGCTGTTACCTGTCTTTCCTCCTAGTCCAGTTCCATAATGGTTCTGAAACTCCGGAAGACGGAAGGGTGAGAGGAACTCCGTGTTACTGGAGAAACTGACCTTCAATTTTCCTGATTGCCCTTTCTTGGTAGTAATCATCACAGCACCGTTTGCTGCCTGCGAGCCGTACAATGCTGCTGCAGCGGCTCCGGTGAGAACGGAGATGGACTGGATGTCCTCAGGGTTAAGGTCCGCGATGGACTCGGACGCACCTTTGGAATCGAATTCGGTTCCTCCGCCTCCGCCAAAGTTGTACATCGGGATACCGTCAATGACGTATAACGCATTGGAAGACTGACTTATGGACTTGTTTCCGCGAAGGACCACCTTGGACGCTCCGCCGACTCCCGATGAGGAAGTATTTATGGCAACACCCGCCACCTTTCCGGCAAGGGAGTTGATGAAATTGGCATCCTTTACTGATGTCAGCAGCTCGGCATTGACCTCCTGCACATTGTAACTCAAGGCCTTCTGGTCGCGGCGTATGCCGAGGGCGGTGACCACTGTGCCTTCAAGAGAGACTGCCTCCTCGTTGAGAGTCACGGTAAAGTTCTTGTTGCTGCCTATAACCCTCCTGACAATTTCATAGCCAAGAGAATTGAACTCCAGGCTCCCTCCCAGAAGATTGCCGGGCACGAGAAGCGTAAAGCGGCCATCAATGTCCGTCGTCGTTCCGGTTGTAGTTCCTTGCACGAATACGGATGCTCCAGGAATCGGCTGACCATTATGGTCAATGACGGTTCCGCTGACTGTACGCGGCTCCACCTTCGGTCTATTGGAAAGATAAATGTAATGCCCGTTGATTTTGTAGTCAATGTCAAGCGGGGTGAAAAGTTTGGCGCACACGTTTCCGATGGTCTCGTTTTTCATTGATATGCTTACCTTCCTGGCAAGATCCACTTGACCGACAATGAATGTGAACGGAGACTGTGCTTTGATGCTGTCCAGCGCGCTGTCCAAGGTGACGTTCTTCAACTCAAGATTCAGCCGGATGTCTTCTTTCTGTGGTTTTGCGAAAGATTGGACTGATGAAAGAGTCAGTATTATCATGGAACAGATGAGACAGCAACTTCTTTGCAGAATACTGTTTTTGTTCATAACTTTGGAATTATGGTGATAGGTGTTTGGATATACCTTGCTTTAGTGTTATTCGACCGGCTTATCTCCAGACCTGTGGATGTTCCAGCGTCCGCAGGTCTTTATTTGTTCCGGTTACGGCTGGGGTTGTTGTAACGTTTTATATCATGGTGCAAGTTTTATATGTTAAACTTCTGTGATTGTTCTAGCGGATATGGATTGTTCCTGTCTTGTAGTCGCGCGTGTAACTGAAGTCGGCAAAGTACTGGAGGCTCTTCAATGCCATGTCAATGCCGTCGCTGACCAATAGTTCTCCTCTGGAGATATTAATCTCAGGTTCAGGACATTCCACAATAATCCGCACTCCGAACGAGCGCTCTATTTCACTTATGATGTCACTGAAACCAAGTCCCGCAATGTTGAGTTTGCCATTGGTCCAAAGCAACTCGCCTTCCTGGCTCACCGCATTTTTTGCAAGTACGTTATCGGAAAGAGTAACGGTTTCTCCCGGGTACAGATATGCCACCTGTCCGGATTTGCTGTTGACTTTGACCTTTCCTTCTATGAGAGCGACATGGAACGATTTCTTCTCAGGATATGCATTGACATTGAATTTCGTGCCCAGCACTTCTATATCACTGGCATAGGTGCTCACCACGAACGGCTGGTCAGGATTGTGGGTAACATTGAAAAGAGCTTCTCCGCGAAGTTCGACGTTGCGTTTGCGATCCGAGAATTTCATCGGATACGTCAGTGTAGTTCCTGAATTGAGCTTCACTTGAGTGCCGTCAGGAAGTGTAATGTCCATTCTGCTTCCTGCGGGAACCTCAATGCTGGTCATAGTGTGTGCAAGCATCGAATCCGTGCGTTTCGTGGCGACATAACTGCCTGTAAGGAATACTATCATAGCAATGACAGCAGCTGCGGCACTGTAAAGGATTCTCCTGAATATTTTGATCCCTGATTTTTCCCTAGCTGGCCCTGCTTCCGCGGTTTCAATCTCGCGGATGGTCTTTCCGTTTGCGGCGAAATGCAGTAACAGAAACATCTTCAGTTCCTTATCAAATTCTTTCTGATGCATCTCGTCGCTCCGCAACCATTCTCCTACGGCTGCGTTTTCTTCGTGTGAAGTTTCTTTTGCGAAATACCTATAAAGCAAGTTCTGGTCAATGTTTGTCATATTCATTTCATGTTACCTATTATATATAACAACTTAATCTGTCGGATTCGCCAAAAAAAATGATAAATTTGCATAGAGAGGAGATTTTAATGATGTCTGACATGCAGGGTGAGATAAAAAAGGACATTTTCGAAGACCTTTACAAAAACAATCTAAAGGTCTTTGAGGATTTTGCCTTCTTCATACTTGGAAATACGGAACAGGCCGAGGATGTCGTGGCAGACTGCTTTATCCGTTTATGGAATGAGCGGGCCAGAGTGTCACGGGAAAAGGCCATCGGATGGATGTACACTTCCATCCGCAATGCCTGCCTGAATCTGTTGAAGAAATCTTCCACCAAAAAAGAGGTCAACGAATCAAGCTCTGACAATGAGGTCTTCGCGGCCACATATTACCAGGCAGCACTCGAAAAGACAGACCTTGCCGGCTTGTACGTTGAAGACATAACCAATCGTCTGAAGGATTGTCTGGCACGTGTTCCGGAAAATCAACGCCGCGCTTTCCTCATGAGCCGTCTCGACAACATGAAGCACAAGGAGATCTCCGCCAAATTGAATATCACAGAGTCAGTAGTCGACCACAGCATACGTAACGTCACCAAACTCCTGAGCATCTATATGAAAGACTATCTTCTGTTTACATTTCTCCTGCTGTTCCTGAAGGCGCACAGTTAAACTTAACTTAGCGACAAGTTACAAGTATTTGTTCAATTCGGAAACTAAAAGATGAACCGTAGTTGAAGACTCCTCTGCTGCAGGGTTACCTGCGGAAATCTCAGAAAGAATCACCTCTGCATTTCTTATTTCCTGCGGCTGACGAGCCTGTAGATAATTGTACAAATCCGATGCAAACCCCTCTTTCTTGCGATATTCCATACCAAGAAGTTTACCGAGCATCGCTGAATATAGATTTCTGTGGATTCGGCCACGATAAGGATTAAAATGCAGAAGAAACCAGTATTCAAACGCCTGGTTGCTATATGCCACATTGAAGCCGTTTCTCTTTGCCAGGTCAATAGCCAATTGAAATCATTTGCAGGAAAATCATCCTTGTCAAATACGACCCAGCATTGATCATATACTCTTCTTTTTTGTTTGTCCGCCTTCCGTTTACATGCTATCTTGCACGACTAAAAAATGTCAGAATTGGCATTTTTTAGTCGTGATGGCTTGGCGACATGAATTAAATCTGCTACCTTTGCATTACCAAAAAGTGCCAATATTGGCAAAAATAAGGAATGACATGGAAGAGATAAAAAGAGACAGATATCTTAAGCAGTTGATAGATAGCCAGCAAAACGGCTTTATCAAAGTGATTACCGGAATCCGCAGATGTGGTAAGTCATATCTGCTGAATGTTTTATTCTATCACTATTTGTTGGATAATGGAGTGGCTAAAGACCATATCATCCGCATTGATCTTGAAGACCGTTTGAACAAAGAGCTACGAAATCCTGATACAATGCTCCATTATGTTCATGATAGGATTAAGGATAGTCAGCCGTACTACATCATTATAGATGAAGTGCAACTGATGGATGAGTTCGTGGATGTATTGAACAGTTTCCGTCATATTGATAATGCTGACACATATGTAACAGGCAGTAACTCTCACTTCCTATCTTCAGATATACCCACAGAGTTCCGAGGCCGAGGCGAAACGATACATGTGAATCCACTGTCTTTTTCCGAATTCTATTCTGCCATTGGTGGTGATAAACAAGATGCATGGCGTGAATATTACACCTATGGTGGTTTGCCCCTTATCCAATCATTTGACACAGAACAGAAGAAAATAGGATATCTTAAAAACTTGTTTGAAACAGTATATTTGGCTGATATTATAGAGAGGCATAAGGTACAGAACGAAGACGAAATGCGCGAGTTGGTGCTCATTATGGCTTCTTCCATTGGCTCGCCATGCAATCCGACAAAACTATCAAACACCTTCAAAAGTGTAAAGAATGTCAATATCTCAAACAAGACCATTTCAAATTATCTCAATTATTTATCTGAATCGTTCCTTCTAAACAAGGCAATCCGCTACGATATAAAAGGTAAGAAATATATCAATACACTCTCCAAATACTATTTCTCAGATATAGGTTTGAGAAATGCCATTCTGGATATGCGTCAACAAGAGGAGACGCATATCATGGAAAACATCATTTACAATGAGCTTATCACACGTGGCTATAGTGTGGATGTCGGAATGGTGGAAATAAAGAAGCAAGACAAGGACGGCAAGTGGGGCCGCATCCAACTGGAGGTGGATTTTATCGCCAGTCTCGGTAGTAAAAAGTACTATGTACAATCAGCCTTGTCAATTCCAGATAGGGAGAAAGAGATACAAGAATCCCGATCACTGATGAGCATAGATGACTCTTTCAAGAAGATTATCATTGTTAAAGACCACATCATGCCCCGTCGAAATGAAGAAGGTATTCTTACAATTGGGCTTTTCGATTTCTTGCTCAAAGAAAACAGTTTGGATATATAGCCTCTGAATAAAGTGTTTGTGTGGGGTAAGAGAATTCCTCCGATTTCTGCGTAAACAAACCGCACTTTTACGCAAAAATCGCGGGTTGCAACCCGCGATTTTTGTGAAATATAGGGGAACAGATTCCTCAGTTCAGGTCAATGAGCCAGTAGCCGAAGAAAGCTGCGAGAAGGCCGAGAACAATGCTGAGGGCGACATAGAGCCCGAACATCAGGACGTTTCCTGACTGGAGCATTGACAGACTTTCATTGGCGAAAGTCGAGAAGGTGGTGAATCCGCCGCAGAAGCCTGTGGTCAAAAGCAGGCAGAGGCTGCCGGAGGTGGTGGAAAATCTGGAGAACAGTCCGTACAGCAGACCGATCAGAAGACAGCCTGCTATATTGACAATGAACGTGGACAGCGGGAATCCGCCGGACGGCTTGACCAGCAGATATATGACGTAACGCAGTGCGCCGCCGACAAAACTGCCGGCACCGACCAGCAATATCGACTTCAACATAGGTGGTGACCTGTTATCTTCTCTTCATGCGTGCTGCGAGAGAGCCGTCCATGGCGCCCTTCATCAGCTTGCGTGTGCCTTCGAACTGCTTAAGAAGACGGTTCACCTCCTGGATGGACGTGCCGCTGCCGTCTGCGATTCGCTTGCGCCTGCTGCCATTGATAAGTTCGGCATGCTCACGCTCGTAAGGGGTCATTGACATGATTATCGCCTCAACGCTCTTGAAAGCGCTGTTGTCAATGTCCACGTCTTTCAATGCCTTGCCTACGCCCGGAATCATGGAAGCCAGGTCCTTGATATTACCCATCTTCTTCACCTGCTGGATCTGGTTGTAGAAGTCCATAAGGCTGAACTGGTTCTTGGCAAGTTTCTTCTTGAGCTCACGTGCCTGTTTCTCGTCATACTGCTCCTGGGCCTTCTCCACGAGGGTAACGACGTCACCCATACCGAGGATACGGTCTGCAATACGTGCCGGATGGAATACGTCCAGGGCGTCGATTTTCTCGCCGGATGAAATGAACTTGATCGGCTTGCCCACTACGGCCTTGATGGACAATGCCGCACCGCCACGGGTATCACCGTCCATCTTGGTAAGGACAACTCCGTCGAAATCGAGGACGTCATTGAAGGCCTTGGCGGTCTCCACAGCATCCTGACCTGTCATCGCATCGACCACGAACAGGGTTTCGGTCGGGTTGACCGCCTTCTTGATGGCAGCGATTTCGTCCATCATCTCCTGATCGACCGCCAGACGTCCCGCTGTATCGACAATCACCACTGAAATGCCTTCAGCCTTGGCTTTGGCGACAGCATTGCGTGCTATCTGAACCGGATCCTTCACGCCTTCTTCGGTGTAAACCGGAACTCCGGCCTGCTCGCCCATGACCTTCAACTGGTCAATGGCTGCAGGACGATATACGTCGCAGGCTGCGAGGAGCACTTTCATTCCGCGCTTGGATTTGCAGAGGTTCGCAAGTTTCGCTGTGAATGTGGTCTTACCAGAACCCTGAAGACCGGAAATCAGGACAATGCCCGGATTGCCTTTCACGTCAATGTCCTGGGCACCGCTGCCGATGAACTCGGCCAGTTCGTCATGGACGATCTTTACCATCATCTGCTGAGGCTTGACGGCTGTGAGGACGTTCTGTCCCATCGCCTTGTCTTTCACGCGGTCGCAGAATTCTTTGGCTACTTTGTAGCTGACGTCGGCGTCGAGGAGTGCCTTGCGGATATCCTTGACTGTCTCAGCGACATTGATTTCTGTTATTTTTCCTTCTCCTTTGAGAATCTTGAATGACCTCTCGAGTCTTTCTGATAGGTTGTCGAACATATGTTATTCTATTTTTTATTTCAATTTCAAGTCATCCGAGAACACTGCCGGGGCAAGGTCCCGAAGGTTGTAGCGGCTGCTCATCACGCTTCCGTAGGCGCCGGTGCTACGGATGGCGAGGATGTCGCCCCGCTTGCTGTAGGGCAGTTCGCGGCCTTCGCCCCAAACGTCGCTTGATTCGCATACAGGACCGACGATATCGTAAAGTGCTCCCAAAGGGAGCGACTGTACGATATCGTTTCCAATCCCCCCGTTAGTTTCAATCCCCCCGACCCCCTTTTCAAGGGGGCGATCAGGGCCCATGTTTTTCATTGGGACTCTGTCCCAAACCCTGACGCTCCGCGCGGCCTTTGCGTCCTCCACGTATTTGCTGTCGCAAATACCCGGACCCGGCCGGTCGTCTGATGACGACTTGCTATAGTTTTTCATTGGGACTCTGTCCCAAACCCTGACGCTCCGCGCGCCACTGTCAATTCCACCGTCGCAAATACCCAGCCGGTCGTCTGATGACGACTTGCTTACGTAATATGCGGAGAGGTTCTCGATCTTGTGGTAGGCACCGTAGAGGGCGGGGCGGATGAGGTCGTTCATGCCGGCATCCATGATGAGGAACGTTTTCGTCTCACCGCTTTTCACGAAGAGCACACGCGTGATCAGCGAACCGCATTGCGCCACCATCGAGCGGCCCGGCTCAATGCTCACACTCTGCTCCGGCCTGCGCCTCAGCTTCCTGTCAATGATACTGAACCATTTCTCGAAATCCGGCACCGGGTTCTCATCCGGCTCATCATAATCCACACCCAGACCGCCGCCAAGGTCGATGCTGCCCACTTCCATCCCGTGCGCCTCGAACCATTCCACAATCTCCGCAGCCCTCTCGCACTCAAGCGAATACACAGGCTCTACGTCAGTAATCTGTGAACCTATATGAAAATGCAAGCCTTTGAAATCCAATGCTTTGCTACCCTTCAAAATATCTATCGCCGCCTCGAACTCGTGACGGGAGATACCGAACTTGTTCTCATACAGGCCTGTAGTCACGTACCTGTGCGTGTGCGCGTCAATGTTGGGATTTATACGCAGGGAAACATTGGCCCGAACCCCTTTCGAGGCAGCGAGGGCATCGATCACCTGCATTTCCATCAGAGACTCGACATTGAAACAGCCGATTCCCAGATCGAGCGCGTCTGAAATCTCCTTATCCGACTTTCCGACTCCGGCAAACACGATCGAAGACCGTGCAAAACCGCTCTCCACCGCATATTTCACCTCATTGCCGCTCACGCAGTCAGCACCGAACCCCTTGGATGCGATATAACTGACCAGACGCGGCTCCACATTGGCCTTCAAAGCATAATGCGCACCTATTCCGTATCTTTCCGACAGAGATGCAGCAAGTTTTACAGTCTTGCGGAATACATCCATATCGTAATACCAGAAAGGTGTCGCAAGTTCCTCCACCCTACCGAAATCATTGAACTTGAGCATAAATCTTCCAATAAAAGCCGAACAAATTGCAAAATTACTCAAAAAAACATAACTTCGCACAAAATTTCGGGGAGTATAGTTTCACGCCCCGACTTAGGATAACTGTAAATTAAAAGTTGGAAATGGAAAAAGGACCAATTTCAAATTTCATCACCCACAATTACCGTCACTTCAACTCGGCTAGCCTTGTTGACGCTGCGAAAGCTTATGAAGAACTTCTCGCAAAAGGCGGAAAGATGATGTTGGCAATGGCCGGCGCCATGAGTACAGCCGAGCTCGGACTTTCACTTGCTGAAATGATCCGTCAGGACAAGTTCTCCATCGTATGCTGCTCAGCAAACAACCTTGAAGAGGACATCATGAATCTTGTAGCACACTCTCACTATTACAGAGTGCCTGGTTACAGAAACCTCACCGCAGAGCAGGAGCAGGAACTTCTGAACAACCACTACAACCGTGTTACCGACACCTGCATCCCTGAGGAGGAGGCATTCCGCCGTCTCGAGGGCGCACTCGTAGATGTATGGAACAAGGCAAAGGCAGAAGGCAAGAGATACCTTCCTTACGAATATATTTACCAGATCCTCAGAAGCGGCGTTCTCGAAAAATACTACGAGATCGACCCTAAGGACAGCTGGGTACTCGCAGCCTGCGAAAAGAACATTCCTATCATCTGCCCTGCATGGGAAGACTGCACCACAGGAAACATCTTCGCAGCACACTGCATCAAGGGCGACTTCACACCGGATCTCGTAAAGAACGGTATCGAGACAATGCTCTTCCTCGTTGACTGGTACAAGAAGAATGCTGTAGGCGCAGGCGTAGGATTCTTCCAGATCGGTGGCGGTACAGCAGGTGACTTCCCTATCTGTGTCGTTCCGATGATGGAGCAGGACCTCCAGTGGCACGGCACTCCGCTCTGGTCATATTTTTGCCAGATCTCAGACAGTACCACATCTTACGGTTCTTACTCAGGAGCTGTTCCTAATGAGAAAATCACTTGGGGCAAGCTCGCACCTGAGACACCTAAGTTCATCGTGGAGTCAGACGCTACCATCGTAGCACCTCTTATCTTCGCATACGTTCTCGGATGGTAATCCATTCTTGAGACATAAAATATTACGGGGCTGATTTATAAGAATCGGCTCCGTTTTTTTATCTCGATATGTAACCCACACTACTGGTGAGCAGGCCTCAGCAAGTCGAGAACGACCTTCACCGGATTGAACGTATCCAGCGGAACTTCCACGAAGCTGGTATTCCAGTCGCTCATCGAGCCGTTCCACAAGCCGGGGAGCTCAAGAGCCTTAAGCTCACGTCCCTGATAACTCTTGGAACTGATGAAGCCGGCATCCTCATCCACATAGTCCAGAAGATTGAACTTCTCACCTTTATAATTTCTGATGCAGCAGACGAGGTCCACCGGATTGAAATGGGTGGCGTGGGCGAGAATATCCCGGGACCGGTCATCATTCATATTGATCTGCACGCTCTCGAGAATCTGGAGATTTGAGGAGCCGTCCTTACCTGCGATGACAAACGGGCCTCCGCCAGGTTCACCCTGGTTGCGCACCATACCGCAGACACGAATCGGCCTGTTCAGCTTGGACCTGAGCAGTTCCACCCTGTCCTCGATACTGCGTGTCAGAGGCAGCTGAATGCAAAGCTCGGCGTCCAGGAAAGACTCCACCTTGTCGCAAAGCTGGCGGCAGGCATCTGACTTGACATCGGAAATGACATCGAACTGATGCAGGTATGAGAATATCTTGTCCCTGAGTTCCAGGCACTTGCCCATAAGAACCTTCTTGTACTTTGCAGTAACCGGGAGGAAACGCTCATTGGACACATTGTCGATATTCTTGATGGAAACCAGCTCGTCATCCAGTTCATTGAGATTATAGATCAATGCCCCATGACCTGCCGGTCTGAACAGAAGCTCACCATCCTCGTCACGGAAAGGCCTGTTCTTCAGATCCACAGCAACAGTGTCGGTGGACTTGTTCTGGAAAGTGAACGAGATATTGAACTTGACCCCATATTTCTTCTCATAAGCAGACTTCACCTCTTCCAGAGCTTGCTCGAACAACGGCTGGAACTCAGGCGATATCGTGAAAATGATATTGGCGGAACCGTCCGCATTCCTCATATACTCCTGCGCCTCGACAAGATGCTCCGCAAATGCAGTACGGCACTCGTCAGCATATCTGTGGAAACGGATAACGCCCTTAGGCTTGGAACCGTAGCCCAATCCCTTGTCTGTCAGCACTTTCTCGGCAACATCCTTTCTATAATCCGCAGAATCCTCAGGCTCACCGAACATTGACTCAGTATAGAAAGCGAAATCCTTTATCCGGCCTGCGAGCTGTCCGACAGGCGAATCCGTACCAGGATCACCGCCATTCTCGAGAGAGGCAAGCCCGGAAAATATATCCTTGAACATTCTGGAAGCGGCACCTGAAGCCGGCACGAATTTGCACTTGCCGTGCACAGAGGCATTGTCACAATAAGCCACGGCAGCATCAGCCTCTTCCGGAGTCAGCACCTTGATTCCACGATGAGGAGTCGCAGGCGAAACAATGTTCATCCACGGAAAGCCTTTCTTGAAACGCTCCACCTGAGCTTCCACTGTCCTGACAGAAGAGCCACGCTCCTCGATTTTTCTAACATCTTCTTTCTCAAACATATAGCTATCAGTTTTAGTCAATATAAACTTCTCTGCGATATTTGTATTCCGACCTCAGCTTGTCGAAATCTTCAGGATTCAGCCTGAGCATGAAATCGTCCGTGAAAATCGGATAATTGTACTGCAGCATTGCCGCAATCTCTCCCTGTCCGAGCCCCTTCAAATCGAGCTTTACCGCCTCATTTTCAGGCAGATCAGTCTTAGGGAAGAACTCATACAGAGCAGTAATCCCGAAATAGTGGGCAACAGCGCGCACAGCCGCTGCAGTACCGTTCTGCTTGCCCTGATACGAATAACCGGCAATATGCGGAGTCGCTATCGCAGCCATATCCATCAGTTCCCTGTCAATGTCAGGCTCATGATTCCACGTGTCGATGATGACCGGCCCGAGCTTCGGCATGGCCTCCTTCAACGCCTCATCACACACCACCTCACCTCTCGAAGCATTGATGAAGAACGCACCCGGCTGCATCAGCGAGAAGAAATGCCTGTCCGCCATTCCACGCGTCGTCTCATTGATCGGAGTGTGCATCGTGACAATCTGCGAATTCGCCAGAAGATACTCCAGGTCGCAGAAACCGAACGGGCCTTCCGCCTCAGCACGTGGAGGGTCGCATTTGAGAATCTTGAAGCCCAAAGCCAGTCCCATCCTCTCTATCAATGAACCCACATGTCCCACTCCGACAATTCCGATAGTGTCACCCTCCAAGTTGATCGCCCTGCGCGAAGCCAGTCCGTACAATGCAGAGAAAACATACTCCATCACTCCCCCGGCATTGCAGCCCGGAGCATTCCTTACGGTAATTCCATGGGCGTCGCAATAAGGAAAGTCAATGTGGTCCGTACCGATGGTGGCCGTGGCAATGAACTTCACCGCCGAGCCGTCCAACAATTCCGCATTGCACTTGGTCCTGGTCCTGATGACCAGAGCATCTGCATCTTTCACATCCGCAGCGCAGATATCCTCCCCGGGGATGTACTTCACATTGGCATACGGCTCGAAGACACCCTCCATAAAAGGGATGGCGCTGTCGGCCACGATATTAAATTTAGGTTTAGGTTCCATTCGGTTCCTCCAATATATTTATTTCAATATCAATATTTTAAGCGGTTCGCGTCCTTGCCGTCCATTATACAGGGGATCGGCCTTCACTTCATTGTTTATCGCCTCCACTATAGCCAACCTGTTATAAAACAGCTGGTTACGCACCACAGAAGAAGAAATGGAGCAGTACAGCGTCCCATTCTTCATCGACTTTGACAATGTATATGGACCGGCCCCGGTCACCTTGTCCCACGCCCTCATCACCAGCTGCTCATCCATTCCGGACGACAGACGCATTATCCTCAACATCTGCGGAAGGATTTCTCCCAGCTGCGAAGGATCCTTGCGTTCCAATGACAGACTCTTTCCCTTGTACCTCATCAGATTTCCTCCCTTCTGAAATTGCCGTCCGACGTTTCGAAGTAGGCCCTGTCGTCAGTTATGCTGTCCACAATGCCTGCAAGCCGCACCTTGTTGCTGTCCGTAATGAATATCTGTCCGAAATCATTGCCGGCCACCATCGCCAGAAGCGCGGAAGTCCTGTCCATATCCAATTTGTCGAAAACATCATCAAGAAGCAGCATCGGAGGCACTCCGAAACAGTTCTTCATCAGTTCGTACTGCGCGAATTTCAATGACACCAGAAACGACTTCTGCTGACCCTGCGAGCCGCAGCGCCTGATGGAATGACCGTCCATACTGAAAATCAGGTCATCCCTCTGGGGCCCCGCCGAAGTGTAGCCGAGAGCCATATCCTTGTTCCGCACCGATGCGAGCACATCTGCAAGACCTCCCTTCTCCATATCCGACTTGTAAGAGATGCCTACAGCTTCCCCGCCGCCGGACAATGACTCATAATAACGCTGCACCACTCCGGACAGTTCCTCTATGAAGGCTTTGCGTTTCTCGAATATGCGTGACGCGTAGGATTCCATACGTCCGTCCATGACCTCCAGGAAATAGATATCAGGAGAGTCTGTTTTCAATGCAGCGTTTCTCTGGCTTAGCAGACGGTTATACTGCTGGACATCAGACAGATATGTCTTGTCCATCTGAGACAGCACCATATTCAGGAAACGCCTGCGGTCCTCACCTGAGTCACTGACCAGTGAAATGTCGTCCGGAGACACCATCACCACCGGCAGTTCACCTATATGTTCGGATATACGCTGATAAGGCTTGTCGTCACGGCGCAGTCTCTTCTCCCCTTTCGAAGCGACCTTTATAGAGAATCTCGAGCGCAACTGATTCTGCATCAAGTATGTACCTGATATGGAAAAGCTGTCCGCCCCATAACGGAAATTGTCCTTCTCCGATGTACGGAAAGCGCTCTTGGTCATTGACAGGTACCAGATGGCATCGAGAAGATTCGTCTTGCCCTCCCCGTTGCCGCCGGATATGCAGTTTATATTGGCAGAGAACTCGAGTTCCGCCAATGCAATGTTCCTATAGTCCTGAACTACAAGTTTTTCCAGTATCGCCATCCAGATGCCTTTTATTATCCAAGCAAAGATAACTCATTTCCCGGACTTTTCCGAACAACTGCCGCCACTATATATAAAAGGAGGGCGACCTGACAGGCCACCCCCACTCAAATAGGTTAGAAGTTGTTATCTTGGTATCTGCGCTCCGCATCCTGGAACAGCGCCGAAGACGTCGAGAGCCTTCTGCCATGGATAACGGTTGAAGTACATGGATACTGAAGAAGTCATAGTACCGGTCATATTCATTCCCATTGCCGAACGGAAAGTGTTGGCTGCGGAATTAGGGTTGTACGATGTGGTCTCCTTGTAGGAAACGCTCAGGAAGCCGTTCAGGTAAGCCTCGTCAATCTTGCCCTTGAAGAGGGCCGGATCGGTGAGCGACTTGTTGCCGCTGCTCTCTGCAATAGCCTCTACATCATCGAAATCCTCTACCTTGACTCTGGTGAGCATTCCGCCTCCAGGGATGGTCAGGTCGGTGATACGGTTCAGGAAGAAGATATTGTTCTTCACTGCATCGTGACGTTTCGCCTCGCGGTTCGCGTCGCTGTCAATGTGAGTCCTGTCAAGACCTGCGAAAATGGTCAGACCGATGATGTTGTTCTCGAGAGTACAGCTTGTGCCAGGCTGGAACCTGAAGCCGAAGCCCTGAGACTGGAGGTCCTTGGTGTAAGACCATACGAAAAGCACGGTGTTGTTGCGGAAATTCACCTTGGTAATGGCATTAGGATCCGGTCCGCGTACATCCATCGTGGTCACGCGGTTGTTGATGAACGCGCAGTTGTCCACTGTCAATGAACCTTTCAGAAGGCCGCAGATGGTGGTGTTAGGACCATTCACGAAAGTACAGTTACGCACGAAGACATTGAGATTGTTCACCTTGCCGGCAACGCCGTCGAAATAGATGAAGTAAGTCTCCTGGGTATATACTTCCTTGTTTTCGAGGTTAGGACCACCCTGTCCCTTGGATCCTTCGCGCATCATGAACGGAGTCTCCACTCCCTCCGGCCAGCCTTCGCCGCGGAGATTGTAGCCGATGGCATTGCCCTTGTTGAACACGAAACCGTCTATCACGAGGGTAGAGGCAGGTTTTTCAATGCTGCGGATCTGGATGGTTCCGCGTCCCTGTGAAGAGCCGTTGGAATTGTCATCCGGAGCAATGGTCGTAAGATACTTGAGCACATCACGCTCGGTGAAATCAGCATTGTAGCCGCCCATAATCACGAGTGGCTTGTCAATGATGATATTGCCCTTGTTCAGGAGGCCGAAATAGTTGCCTTCCGCAACTCTGATTTCAGAGCCCTCAGAAGCCAGGTCAATGGCCTTCTGGATGTTCTTTACCGCTGTTGAAGGACTGAGTCCGTCATTCTTGTTGGAGCCACTGCGGGACACATAATATGTCGGGCCTGAAGCTCTCGGCACAGCCACAGCACCTGATGATGCTGAGCCGGCATTGTCCACTGCCGTATTCACTTTTTCTGTAGCGTTATTTGCCGCATCCTTCAGTTTCTTCAGAAAACCCTGACCGTTTGAAGGTGTCGTCAAAGCCAAAAGCGATACTGTCAGCGCGACGGTTTTCAATAATGTGGTATTTCTCATAAACAAGAACTGTTAAAAGTAATAGTTGAGCGAAACATTGAAGCCAATGTTTTCAGTTCCATAGAGAACGGCACTGCTGCCCGGGCTTACAAGGTCATTGTACTGCTCCACTCCTCCTGTCTTGGTAGAGAAGCCTTCGAACTTGGTCCAAGTCTGAGGCTGGAACAGGAACATGACAGGAGTGAATGTCATGGCACCTGCAAGAGAAATGCGGCCGGTCATGAACCACTCCACACCCATATCGGCATTGATACCGATACCGTGGATGTAACCTACATTGTAACGCCTTGTCGGACGGGCGTATGCGATGCCGAGCTGGGACTTGAAGTCATTGAGGGTAGGGTTCTTGGAGCCTGCAGGAGCAGGGCGGGTCATAGGCATTGACGACGGCACGCGGTTCTCAGGTGTCATGGCGTTGCCGTACTTGAAATTCAGACTTCCGCCGGCGATGGCATAGGTGAGGCCGAATCCCGCAGAGAAGCGGAGAGGGCCTTTTCCTGCCAGATACTGCATACCGACAGAGAGGCTACCGCTGTTGAGATTGGACAGCACCGCATCCGCAACCTGGTTCTTGGAATCCGGATTGACAGCCTTGGCGAGGTCATCGTCCACATATTCACGGTAATTGATATGGCTTCCGTTGAGACCGAGCGTGGCACGGACTGCCCAATTGTCACTCAGGTAATATCTTACGCGGAATGCTGCCAGAGGATCCTGCGAAAGGATGAACATCTGCTTGCTGGACGTTGCCATCCCTTCGATGAAATCACCGGCGAAATCACCATTGTCCGGCTGCATTTTCAGCCGATACGAGAGAGTCGCAGGGTTGAAAGTGACACCGATGGACCAATCGCCGCGCTTTGGTGAGAAATGGGGAGCCTTGTCAGAGTACACATGATAGCACGTGATACGCTTGCCTTCAGGGACATTGCTCTCCCCCTGCGCCATAGCGCCCACGGATGCCAATGTCAATGCCGCAAGACTCAATATCAGAATTTTTTTCATTATAAAGTCGATTAAATGTTAGTTGTTGAAATTCAGACATGCAGACATCTGTCATGCAAGACATGAAGAGCATTACGGCTGAACAAGTCCAGGCGTGGAAATATATGCAGCCGGTTTCATGTCAAGCGGGAAATAGGCTGCTGTGCCACAAGTAACCGATTTGGCAACCTCCGCATGGAAATACGTGCTGCCGGTGTGTTTGTCTGTTTTGCCTGTTTCTGATGCTTCTGACTGTGACATTGCAGTGCATTCCACTTTGATTTCCAGATTCTGGCCTACAGGACATCCGATAGTGGTCTCGAAATATCCGTACTGGAGAGTCTTTACAGTTTTCAATGCATATTCCACATTTCCCTTGTCATCTTTCTGTCCATAGAAAATGTTCACATCCAGACCCACACCTGCATTAACCGGATCTTTGCCAGTAGGAACGAATCTCACGTGACCGCAGACAATGCTCTTCACCGGAAGGTTGGCTTCCGTAAGGTCAGTAGGGTCCACATTCTCGCAGGATACACAGGCTGTTCCTGCCAATGATACTACAACCAGGAGACATGCAAGTCCTTTCATCTTGGCGATGGACATTTTCCTGAATTCCTTGAGCATCGGTTCCAATGCGAGGGAAGCTTTGCGGGCGCGCAATCCTGCTGCCTTGTTTCCCTTCTTCTCCTGTGCTGTAGCGTCGCGAAGCATCGACTCCGCCGCCTTCTTGATTTGTTTCAAAAGTTCTTCCATAATAAAGTGTGTATTAATTATTTATAATTATATAATTATTTAGTTCGTCGTAAAAGTAAAAGTAAAAGTTTTCATATTACCGAAATCATCCGAAAAAATAAGTCTAGTCCCCGAGCCACTAGAAGAAGTAGGATATTCCCGTATGAATTTTTCGTGATACAGGTAATATTCATAAGGATTATCCGGCTTAGCCGAATTAGTGACTATGATCCTAGGGAAAGGATATTCTACATTGCTAAACTTCACTCTAACGAAAATGCTCCCATCTGAGAATAGCTCTGACTTTGGAATGCTAATGCTCTCGCTGCTTCCATTATTATAATCAATAAACAGGTTGGTGCCCTTCTTCCTACCAATTTCAAAGCGGGTATCCGAATCGAATTTCACCCATTCACGAATATAGAACCAATTAGATAATACTGTTCCATAATCATCTTTAGCTTCTAACTTATAGCTTACCTGATTATGATATTTATCAGGATAATTTCTCACGAAAACTCCAAAGATATTATTAGACTTAAGAACATTATTTACAAGGTCAGAGTAACCCTTGACATATCCGTTGACATAACTACTGTTACTGCTCCCGTCTATCGCCGATGCCCAAATCTGATTCCAGTTTGCTTTGTCAACAACAGGTTCCCCTTCTGCGGAGGTTGCGATTTTAAAATATGTGCCCCCAGTGTTTATCAACGGCATGTTAGATTTCACTTCACTCCAACTACCTCCAGTAGCATTCGTGTTATTATAACCATAATAGAGTTTTGCCCCCTCAGGGAAATGGAATTTTGCCGAACTGATATATATCTTCCTGACCTGCCCGATTTCGTCTTCCACAGAAATCGGCATAGATTCCATTTTGCGGTTAGGCGTGAATTCGATGGACTTCAACGAACCGGAGCTGTTGTTATTCAGGTTCGTCGTACCATATACGCTACCCAGGACACCGACATTTTCCCACTTCAGGCCGTCATAGGAACTATCAAATGTAAACTTCGCAATATCAATCGTAGCGGTCTTGCCGATATCCACCTTGGCGTTGCTGGTATATGACTTGCCGTCCACAGTCACTCTCAAATTATGAACTCCGCTGAAGGCATTAGGACTATCAATGAAGATCTTATGTGTGAGCCTGTTGCCGGCATCGTCGGTGCAGACAAGGGTTGCTGTCTTGCTGCCGCTGAAAGTAGTTTTTGAAATCGGACGGATGATAACACCATTAGCGCCGACTTGGGTAAGCCTGCATTCACACGAAGGCGATTCGATTGTCCACTTTATATTGGAGAATGTGGATGGATTTCCGGAAGCCTCGAGAAGGCCGAATCCTCCAGCATTTCTGCCGTCATATGATGCACGGATTGTCGTGCTTTCACCTACAGGCTCTAAAGTAAGAGACTTCGTTCGGATACATATTCTCGTTCCTGCCGGGAATGACGCCTTGGATACCTTTACAGTGAATTTACGCGTATGCTCACCGCTTTCGTCGGTCGCTGTGATTTCAGCGGAACCATACTCGCCAAATGTCCGGATCTCCGCCATCGGAGAGAATCCTGTTCCGTCAACTGTCAACGGCGCCACCTTGGCTACGGATTCATTGCTGCTGGTCCAGACGGCATTCACCGCCGGAAACATCTGAACCGCCAGTATGGCTTCTCTGGCCATTTCCTCCACATCGTTTACAGGAGTTTCCGTATATATCCGGCAAATCTTCGTATCGGATGTAAAATCATGCTTCTGTCTGGTGATGGTAAAGGTTTTCGTATAGACATTGTCATCCTCTTTCAGAGATACGGATACCTTGGTAGCCCCGACCTCGGACTTTTCCTCGGCATTAAGGATAATCTTACTTTCGCTACGTTTACGCTTGGTTATGGAAACGATTCCCGAATTTTCATTATTAACCTCCACCGAAGAATCCAAAAGTTCGCCGCCATCTAATCTGATCATTTCAATGTAGCGCATTCCCTCATATGTAGGTATCCCCATATCAGTGATGTCGAAAGAGTCATCGTTCGGAATCTCCACATAACCGCTTTCACCTGATATTGATCTCCTCATGAGCTTGAAGATTGCAGGATAGACCGTAACCTCGATTTTCTGTGACGCGTCCGAATTATTATAAGGAGTCACCGTGATCTTGCATCCTCCCTCTTTTTTGGCATTGACAAAAGCCTTACCGCTTTCAATGACTACTTCTGCGATTTCCGGGTTGTCCGATTTCCATTCCAGCGACGCGGCATTGGCCTCTGCCGGTTCCACTGTCAGTTTTATAGGCGTCGGCATGTCCATGTAGGCGTTCATTGATTTCGGGACACTGAAGCTGGTGACCGGAATCGGCACCACCTGCACGTCCAGGGTAGCCGAGACATTGCCGCACTTGACAGTGATGACGGTATTTCCCGGCGCGATGGCTGTCACTTGGCCGTTGAACACTTCCGCTATGTTTGTATCAGAAGAGGACCATTCCATGACTGCAGTAGCCGCCGCGCTCTCAGGAACAGTGGCATACATTATATACCCAGTCTGGCCTTGGGAAAGGACCATGGACGATGATGCAGGATCCACGAAATATATCTTTTCGAGGGTATCTCCTCCCCCTTTTTCCTTTTTGCAGGAAAATGCGCATGCAAGCGACAGGAGTACTGCGACTGCTGCCGTAAAGCGCCTCATTGGATTTTGGATAATTTTAGGTATCATGATAAATCTGTATTTTTAGTGTTGGGCTAAGTTTATCGCCATTTATAACGTTTTTGCAAATATAGAGCATCGAAACATTGAAACCTATAGGTAATTATACGTATTTTTTATTACGTAGGTAATCTCAAATCCGACTTTTTTTCACAACTGCCACATAAAAAGGCATTTTTTTATTTCCGAAAAACCATTGATTTTTATTAGATTTGCGATTACGGTCTGACGGACCACCCACAATACAAGAAAAACTGATGAACAAGATACTCACGATACTGATAACGATTCTGACAGCGCTTAACCTTCAGGCCGCAGACGTTGACTCACTTTTCACCCGATGGGAAAGCCTTACCGGAAGCCGGCGCGTGCGTACCGGGAATGAACTTCTGGAGTTAGGCTACAGGGAGGGCATCATCCCGGAAAAATACACATACGGAAGAAGCCAGGCCATAGAATCCGAAGCGCGGATCTATGATATGATGTCGTGTTGGTATTTTGCCAATGACAAGTTCGACGAGGCATTGTCCGTGGCGCTCATGGCATTGCCCCTGTGCGAAAAATGCGATGACGAGACTCTGCTTGGCGACTGTATCAACAATATCGGTATCATCTACCAGCGCAAGGGAATGTTCGGTCAGGCCATAACCTATATGGAACGCGTTTACAGGCTGGACCTGAAATCAAAGAACAAGAGCGGAATGAGTTCCACGATGAACAATCTCGCTACTCTGTATCTCGCGACCGGTCAGGCCGAGACGGCATTGGGCTATGTCCTGCCGGCGATTGACATCGAAAGGGAAAGCGGTGACAGACAGCGGCTTGCGATCAGGCTCGGTCTCGCCTCAGACATATGGCTCGAAATGGGACACAGTGAGAAAGCATTGTCCTGCGTGGAAGAGGCATATCAGCTGGACAGTCAGGACAAGCGGGAAGGTAAGGCCGCGATCAGACTTTCCCAGAAAGCGGCGGTGCTGATTGCCAGAGGGGAAGACATTGAAGCTGAAAAATGCATTCTCAAGGCCATCCCTATCTTGGAGCGGAAAAACAATATCACGTCTCTGGCCATCTGTTACAACCAGCTGGGGCATCTTTACTATAAGTCGGAGCTCTACAAGCAGGCCGAGAAAACTTACAGACAGGCCAGCGAATACGCATTGAAATCCGGAAGCGACTATGTCAGAAAGAAGGCGCTGAGCGGTCTGTGGCTAAGCCAGAAGCATCTTGGCAGGCTGTCGGACGCTCTGGAGACTCTTGAACAATACACCCATCTTTCAGAGAAGATTTCCGAGGACAGGGCAGACTCGGCCGTGGAGAATTTCCGGGTAAGGTACGAGACGAAGGAAAAAGAGGAGAACCTGATCCGTGAGCAGGAAATGTCCAAGACCAGATTTGCCATAATGATGTGCCTGGGTGTTTTCTGCATAATGCTGGCTATTCTGTTGGCTCTGTCATGGAGAATGCTCATCATCAGGCGCCGCCAGGCAAGGATCCTGACCAAGAACGACGAGGTGAAGAGCAAGCTGCTGTCGCTGGTGCCGACGATAAAGGACAAGCCTGAGGCTGCCCAGCTGAAGGAGATTGTCAATGATATAGAGACGATGGATGATGTCCCGAAGATGACCAGCCGCGAGCTCGAGGTCATCAGGTTGTGCTGCGAAGGCAGGACGTCCAAGGAAATTGCCGGCAGGCTCAATGTCTCCGTCCGTACTATCGACACTCACAAGAGCAACATTTTCAAGAAGTTGAATATCTCAAGCACGGTAGAACTGGTCAGATACGCCGCTAAGGCCGGTCTTTATACTCCTAATGTATCCGGCCACGAGGACACGCCTGACGCATCAAAACAGCCTAATTCATAAAAACATTGTGAATTTCCCGTAATTTTTATACATTTGCGGACTATTATGCGCTTGCCGCATTGAAACGAAATAAAAAACATAAGAAAATATGGCACAAGAAACTCTTAAAGATCAGGAGAGACTGCAGAACGAGCAGGTTGCAGAAAAAGTATCTTCTGTAGAAAAATTCTTCAATGAAAACAAAAAAATCATTTGGGGCTGTCTCGGCGCAGTCATCGTAGTCGGTGTTGCAGTTCTGTGCTACCAGAAGTTCTACGCTCAGCCGCAGAAAGCTGAGGCTGCAGAGCAGATGTATCAGGCAGAAGCCAATTTCCGCGCCCAGAACTATGACCTCGCACTCAACGGAGACGGAAACGTGCTCGGTTTCAGCCAGGTCATTGACCAGTACGGTTCTCATGCCGGTGCTGCTGCGTATTTCTATGCAGGTGTGTGCGAACTTCAGCTCGGCAAATTCGAGGAGGCCCTCTCCTACCTCAGCAAATACAACGGAAAGGATGAGATTCTGAAGGCAAGAGCGCTTGCTTGCAAGGGTGACGCTTATGCAGGACTCGAGAAATACAAGGAAGCTGTAGGATGCTACGAGAAGGCTGCAGGTGTTGTGGACAACATGTTCGCTGCCGCTTATCTTCTGAAGGCAGGTGTCGCATGCGAGGAACTCGGTGATGACGCCAAGGCTCTTTCTTTCTACAAGAAGATCAAGGACCAGTATCCTCAGTCAATGGAAGGCTACGATATCGACAAATATATCAGCAGAATAGAGAACAAATAGATTATGGGAAGAGCTTTTGAGTTCAGAAAAGAGAGAAAGATGAAGCGTTGGGGCCACATGGCCAAGACCTTCACCAAAATCGGAAAGGAAATTACTATCGCCGTAAAACAGGGCGGTCCTGATGTAATCGGCAACCCTCGTCTCCGTGCGCTCATCGCAGAGGCAAGAAACGAGAACATGCCTAAGGACAATATCGAGAGAGCCATCAAGAAAGCTACCGACAAGAGTCTCGGTGATTTCAAGGAGGTTACTTTCGAGGGTTACGGCCCGTTCGGTGTCGCTTTCCTTGTTGAAACTGCTACAGACAACAATACCAGAACAGTGGCCAATGTCCGCAGTTATTTCACCAAATGCGGCGGCACGCTCGGAACAAGCGGTAGCGTAAGCTTCATGTTCGACCACAAGTGCGTATTCAGAATCAAGTACCAGGAAGGTATCGATATAGATGAGCTCCAGCTTGCTCTCTGCGATTACGACGACGATCCTGAGGTATTTGTCGAGGAGCAGGAGGACGAGGACGAGAACATCACCAAGAACATCGTCATCTACGGTGCATACGAGTCATATGGCGGAATCCAGAAGTTCATCGAGGACAATGGCTACGAGCTCGTTTCCGGAGGCTTCGAAAGAATTCCTAACACAGAACTTAAGGATATTACTCCAGAGCAGCGCGAGACATTGAACAAACTCACCGATCTCCTCGAGAACGATGACGACGTTACAAACGTTTACAGCTTGATGAAACCGGCAGAGGAATAATTCGTCTGCACGACAATAAATAAAGGATTCACCCCGACTGAGATTCGTTTCAGCCGGGGTCGTTTTTTGCACATTCGCATTTGGACGAAATAATTGTTATATTTGCAGGTTATTATATTAGAGGGGTTTGAAGACTTCGAACAAGCGACGTCCCTCGAATTTAAGCGAACGTTCAGCAAGTAAACACCTTGCGAGACATTGGATTGAGTATTACTTAATAATATATACAGCACAAATGAGTATCCAGCAGGATAATATCAAGAAACTGGTCGAGCGCAGAGCGGCAGCCGCTATGGGCGGTGGACAGAAACGCATCGATGCACAGCACCAGAAAGGAAAACTCACTGCGCGTGAGAGAATAGCATTGCTCCTGGACGAGGGCAGCTTCGAAGAATTCGACATGTTCGTACAGCACCGTTGCACGAATTTCGGAATGGAGAAACAGCACTTCGACGGAGACGGAGTGGTTACCGGACAAGGAACTATCGACGGAAGACTGGTTTATGTCTTTGCACAGGACTTCACGGTATCCGGAGGTTCTCTCGGAGAAGTTATGGCGCAGAAAATCTGCAAGGTTATGGATATGGCCACGAGAAACGGTGTGCCATGCATCGGACTGAACGACTCGGGCGGTGCCAGAATTCAGGAAGGAATCAATTCATTGGCAGGATTCGGTGAAATTTTCGAAAGGAACATCCTCTCGTCAGGTGTGGTTCCACAGATTTCAGGAATTTTCGGACCTTGCGCCGGCGGAGCAGTTTATTCACCGGCATTGACAGACTTCACCGTCATGGTGAAGAACACTTCTTACATGTTCCTTACAGGCCCGGCAGTGGTCAAGAGCGTGACCGGCGAGACAGTGTCCTCCGAGGACCTTGGCGGCGCGAGCGTTCATGCCACCAAGAGCGGTGTGGCACATTTCGCGGCAGAGAACGATGAGGACGGCATCCGCATCATAAAGGAGCTCCTCAGCTACATTCCGCAGAACAATATGGAGGAAGCTCCGGTTGTTCCGACCAATGACCCTGTCAGCAGGACTGACGATGCATTGAACGAAATCATCCCGGACAATCCGAACAAGGCCTACGACATGTACTATGTTATCCGAAGCATTGTCGATGACGGCAAATTCTTCGAGGTTCACCAGTCATATGCGAAGAATATCATCGTGGGGTTCGCCCACATGAACGGACGCAGCGTAGGTATCGTGGCGAACCAGCCGAAATATCTCGCCGGAGTATTGGACATCAACGCTTCCAGAAAGGCGGCGCGTTTCGTTCGTTTCTGCGATGCCTTCAACATTCCTCTCGTCACTCTGGTTGACGTGCCTGGCTTCCTCTGCGGAACCCAGCAGGAATACGGAGCCATCATTGCCAATGGAGCGAAACTCCTCTATGCTTATGGCGAGGCTACTGTACCTAAGGTGACAGTGACATTGAGAAAGTCATACGGCGGAGCACATATCGTGATGAGCTGCAAGCAGATACGTGGCGACATAAATTACGCCTGGCCTTCTGCCAACATCGCAGTCATGGGTGCTGACGGTGCCGTGCAGATTCTTTACGGCAAGGAAATCAAGGCCGTGGAAGATCCTGCCGAGCAGGCTAAGCTTGCCGAGGAGAAGAAAAATGAGTACAATGACCTCTTCTGCAATCCTTATCAGGCAGCCAAGATGGGCTACATTGATGATATCATTGAACCGAGAAATACGAGATTCCGCGTTATCCGCGCATTGGAGCAGCTCGCCGGCAAGAAGCAGACTCTTCCAGCCAAGAAGCACGACAATCTTCCACTATAAAGCAGACGGAGAATGAAACGTATATTATTGACAATCAGTACAATCCTTGCGTTTTCGATAGGTTCCGCCCTGGGTCAGAATGTCAGTGACCTGATAATTTCAGAGGTTCTGGCAGAGCCGGACAGCACCGGCATCGTGGATGACTACGGAAGACGTAACGGATGGATTGAGATTTTCAACAAGTCTCAAGGGACGGTCAATTTCGGCGGCTGTTTCCTGTCCAATGACAGGAACAACCTGAAAATGAGCCTGATCCCGAAAACTGACAGCAGGACCAGAATAGGTCCTCGCCAGACGGTTCTGTTCTACGCAAGCGGAAACGGAAAGGAGGGTACTTTCTACGCCGATTTCAAGGTAGCGAAAGGCTCTACGGTCTATCTGGTCAGCAATGACGGCCGCACCGTTATCGACTCTCTTGAAGTTCCGGCAACACTCCCTGCAGGCAAATCCGTAATCAAACTCGCCCACGACCTCCGCCAGATGAAATTCGTGACTGAGGCGGAGGCGGCTGTACCTACGCCAGGCTCCATAAACGGGTCCCAGAACGTGGAGACCGGAAGCCAGAGAATGGAAAAAGAGGACGAGCACGGGTTTGTTCTTACACTCGTGTCGGTATCTGTGGTATTTACAGCACTCATCATCCTTTGGTGGCTGTTCAGCCTCCTGGGAAAGGTGTCCGGCGGTGAAGGCAAGAAATCCTGCACATGCAAGAAAGAGAGCCGTGCCAAAGCCGGCAAATCCGGAAAGATGACACCTGAGACTGCCGCTGCGATAGCAATGGCATTGGACCAGGAAATGAACGGCGAGGTATATGCGGCCATAGCTGCAGCTCTGCATCTCTATGCTGAAGAGTCCGTACACGACAAGGAAAGCTTCGTCATCACGATTCAGCGCAAGCAGAGCAGCTGGAACAGCAAAGAACAGAATTTCAGGCAATTGCCGAGATAATCAACAGATAAAAAACAAAAATTATGAAAGAATATAAATTCAAGATCAATGGAAATGACTACAATGTAGCTATCAATTCCACCAACGGCAACCTTGCAGACGTTACTGTCAATGGCGTGTCATATCAGGTTGAAATGGAGAATGCCATGCCTGCTGCTGCGCCAGTTCAGGCTGCACCGGTGGCCGCTCCCGTTGCAGCACCTGCTGCCGCTCCGGTTCAGGCTGCCGCTCCTGCTGCAAAACCTGCCGGCGAGGGCAAACCTGTAACTTCTCCGCTTCCTGGAGTCATCATCGAAGTATCTGTAAAAGAGGGTGATACCGTTGCTGCAGGACAGAAAGTGGCGGTTCTCGAGGCAATGAAGATGGAGAATGAAATCCAGGCTGACAGAGCGGGCGTCGTGACCAAGATCAATGTAAGCAAAGGCGATTCAGTGCTGGAAGGCGCCGCTATCGTAACTATCGCATAATTCCCTGCTTATGGATCAGATAATAAGCAGTTTACAGCAATTCTGGGAGTTCACGGGTTTCTGCAATATGACTTGGCAGCACATCGTGATGATTGCCATCGGAATTGTCTTTATAACCTTAGCCATTGTCAAGGAATGGGAGCCTCTGCTCCTGGTGCCGATCGGCTTCGGTATGATCATCGGAAATATCCCAATGTTTCCGGGACTGAATATCGGAGTGTATGAGGACGGCTCTGTGCTGAACATCCTTTATCAGGGTGTGCGCCAGGGATGGTATCCTCCGCTGATTTTCTTAGGAATCGGTGCAATGACGGATTTCTCCGCGCTTATCTCTCAGCCGCGTCTGATTCTTATCGGCGCTGCTGCACAGATGGGAATTTTCGGTGCATATCTGTTGGCATTGTCAATGGGATTCATGCCTAATGAGGCCGGCGCTATCGGTATTATCGGTGGTGCAGACGGTCCTACCGCGATTTTCCTTTCTTCCAAACTCGCACCGGACCTTATGGGTGCGATTGCCGTGTCGGCTTACTCATATATGGCACTTGTTCCGGTCATCCAGAAGCCTATCATGCTTCTACTTACGACCAAGAAGGAAAGGCTTATCCGTATGCCGTCTCCACGCGTTGTAAGCCAGAGGGAAAAGATCATTTTCCCGATTGTGGGCTTCCTCACTACTGCGTTCATCGTCCCTTCAGGTCTCCCGCTTCTGGGCATGCTGTTCTTCGGTAACTTACTGAAGGAGAGCGGAGTGACAAGGCGTCTTGCAGAAACGGCAAGAGGACCGCTCATCGACGTCATCACGACATTGATCGGTCTTACTGTGGGCTGCTCGACTCAGGCTGACAAATTCCTTTCAGCGACGTCCATCAAGATTTTCGCGCTCGGTCTTCTGTCGTTCATCATTGCTACGGCCTGCGGTGTCCTGTTTGTGAAGTTCATGAACTTGTTCTGCCGTGAGGGTCGCAAGATCAATCCGCTTATCGGCAATGCCGGTGTATCCGCAGTGCCTGACAGTGCCCGCGTTTCCGAAATGGTAGGACGTGAGGCAGACCCGAGCAACCATCTTCTGATGCACGCCATGGGCCCGAACGTAGCCGGTGTCATCGGTTCAGCAGTAGCTGCCGGCATCCTCCTCGGCTTCCTCGGCTAGCCCCGCGTATTCGGAAATTCATTCTACAACTCGTCCGTAAAATTCCACACGTTTACGGACGAGTTGATTTTTCAGATATGTAATGCATCGACTTGAATGCATCGACGGCAATTTCACGGTTCTACGGAATAAGGAAGCTTAGGGAAGCCGGCGATCACGGGGGCAAAAGGCGGGTATTTGTACACGTGGTTTTTGTCACGGGGGCAGAAAGGCCTGATTTGCCCCCGTGGCTGTTCAGAAACTGCGTGACGTGTGCAGAAAGGCTGATTTTGCACACGTGGCTTGAAGTCCACCACCTGCCAGTCTATTTGAACTGCTGCTCAAACGTTAGACAAAGCTAAACTCTTGACCAGTGTCACGCCGACAGCCAGACAGCCGCGGCGGAACTCACTCCGCGTTGCTTCGTTCGGCCCTCCTACCGTCTCCTGCGTCCTCGCTGCCGCGAGAACTTGTATCCGGCAGGCACCTCCCACTTCCCGAGGCCGTGGGGTGGCCACGTCCGCCGCGACTGACCGCCTGTCCGGCTACGACTAGTCATTGTCCTTTTCATTCCTTGAAGTCTTGATGGAGGCTATGATGCTCTTCATGGTCTTCTTTGTGACTATCTGGGTGTCGGTTCTGAAGCCGGCCGAAACGTGATGAAAGAGCGTTCTCCGACACTGTCGTGCTTCCTGTTGTCGTACGATGACAGGCCTCCGTCAGTGCAGACGACCACTTTTGACAGACCAAATTTCTCCTTGAGCTTCTCCTCCAAATGCTTGATCGTGGTGGTCACGGACTGGATCTTCTCCCCCGAAGCACTTCTACAGGTCCTCAAGAGTGCCGAGGCACGCTACGTACTTGGGGACTGCTTACCATCTTCGTTGCGGTAACTCTTCTGAACATAATAGACGGGCCGCTTGCCCATTGACAAAGTCTTTTGAATCATAGGCGAACTCTACGTTTACGGGCGAGTTGATTTTTCAGATTTTAGTCGTATATTAGTAAGCGTAAAGAAGGACTATTTAGTCGTAGAGAAGAAAATTATGGAATCTGAATTATCAGTTACTTTATACCACGGCACTAATACCGTAGTGAAGAATCCAGAAATACGAGTCTTCGGTTATAATAAAGATTTCGGTTTCGGATTCTATTGCACTCGTTTCGAACGGCAGGCTCAAAGATGGGCGATTTCCAAACGGAACCCTCATATCGTGTGCGTCTATGAATATACACCGGACACCGATCTTTCAGTCAAAGTATTTCCCGAGATGACAGATGAATGGCTGGATTTTGTAGCCTCATGCCGCCACGGTGAGAATCATTCGTACGATATCGTAGAGGGGCCGATGGCTGATGATGAAGTTTGGGACTATGTGGAGGATTTTCTCGCCGGGCGTATCAGCAGAGAAGCTTTTTGGGCATTGGCCAAATTCAAGCATCCTACCCACCAGATACTTTTTTGTACCGACAGAGCACTTAAGACGCTCAATTTCAAATCTTACTATCAGTTATGAGCAACAAGTACTTTCCTGATGAACAGATTTCTTTCAATGACTTGTATTTCGTCTGCTATATGATAGAGCGAGTTGCCAGAAAGATTCATCAGCGCAACAAATATGTGGTTGAACACCTTGGGACAGATGGCTTGCTGCACGAGTTGTCTATAGCAGAAACCAGTCATTGTCTCAATCCTGAGCAGGTAGAAGCGGAATGGATCGACAATTACAAACTCGAAGCAGGACGTTTTGATGTCACACAGATTTCGCCTCGCTTTACCGATAAGGTTCCAACACCTACGCAAATGGGAAAAGTGTATGCAAGATTAGTCCAATCATTATTGACCGACGACAATCTGCCTGAGGAAATGCTGCGTGTTTACAACTCCCCTGTCTGCGAAGTCATTGACAATTACAACACCGGAGCTTACTACGAGCCGAGTTACGTACAAACCCGAGCCTTTCTTAATGGCGGGTTTTAGCCCCGTGTATTCAGAAGTTTACAGACCTTCTTCTTTGGCCTTGTCCCAGATGGCATCCATTTCGGACAGGGTCATTTCTTTTAGTGAACGGCCTTGGCGGAGGGTGTGCTCTTCGAGATAGGTGAAACGGCGGCGGAACTTGTCGCAGGCACGGTTCAGTGCGGTATCCGGATTAAGACCGTAAAGCCTTGCAGCATTGACAGTAGCGAAAAGAAAATCACCTAACTCCTCCTCGGCGCGGTCCCTCGCGGAACCGGGAACCGGGGTCATCGTGTAGCCGGCCGGGGCCTTGTCCAGTTCGCCTTCCTCGCGGGCCATAGCCTCGAGCTCAGCCTGGAACTCACCCTGCTCCTCCTTGACCTTGTCCCATACCTGCGCAGGGCATTCCCACTCGAAACCGACTCCCCTCGCCTTGTCCTGCATCGAATAGGCCTTAAGGATAGGCGGCATCGAATCGGGAACACCGGAAAGGACACGTTTGTTTCCACCCTTCTCCTTCATCTTCATAAGCTCCCAGTTCTCCGAAACCTGCTCAGCATCAGAAGCTTTCTTGTCAGAAAATACATGAGGATGGCGGAAAATCATCTTTTCGCAGAGCCGCCTACAGACATCGACGATATCGAATTCGCCCTGCTCTTCAGCCACCTTGGCATAGAAAACAATATGAAGCAGAAGATCTCCGAGTTCCTTCTCCACATCCTTGCCGGACTTCTTCATCACGGCATCGCTCAGCTCATAGACCTCCTCCACAGTCATCGGACGCAGAGTATCCCAAGTCTGTGCAGCATTCCAGGGACAGCCTGCCCTGAGTTTGTCCATCACGTCCAGCACCTGGCCGAACGCAGCAAGTTTCTCTTCTTCAGTATGTTTCATATTGTTATCAGTAAGGACAACAAAAATACGAAATTTTCAGAAAAAAGGCTTAACTTTGTGATTATTGTAACGTATTAACACATATAGCAGCAATACTATGAAACACCCGATTTATGTTACGGCTGACGAAGCTGTAAAAGCAGTCAAGACAGGTGACCACATACACCTGAGCAGTGTAGCCAGCGTACCGCACGTACTTATCCAGGCATTGTGCAGAAGGGCGGACAACGGCGAAGTGAGAGACCTTCATTTCCATCATTTCCACACAGAAGGACCGGCTCCATATTCAGAACCGCGATACGATGGAATCTTCTTCGACCAGGGATTTTTCCTCGGACCCAATGTAAGGGCCAATGTCAATGCTGGTTACGCGGACTATCTTCCGGTACATTTGGGAGAATCACAGAAACTGTATAGAAGCGGCGCACTCAGATGCGACGTGGCGATGGTGCAGGTCTCGCTGCCGGACGAAAACGGAATGTTCTCTTTAGGCACATCAGTGGACTGCTCTCTCGCAGCTGTTGAAAGCGCAGGCACAGTAATAGCTGTTGTCAATGAAAATGTTCCTTACGCGTACGGCGATCTCGTGTCACCCGGACTGATAGACTATCTCGTAAAAGACAATACTCCTCTGGTAACCAAGGCTTTTGCCGAGCCGGACGAGACCGAGAAACTCATCGGAAAGAACTGCGCCGAACTCGTTCCTGACGGAGCCTGCCTCCAGATGGGCATCGGTGCATTGCCTAATGCACTGGCCTCAGCATTGACCGACCACAAGAACCTCGGTCTGCACACGGAAATGTTCGCCGACGGCATTCTGAACCTCATAAAGAAAGGCGTCATCAATGGCATGCACAAGAAAATCGACACTGGAAAAGTAGTGGCTTCATTCCTGCTCGGATCGGAAGAAGTGTACAAATTCATTGACCATAATCCTGACGTCCTGATGAAGGACATCAAATACACCAATGACCCGTGGATCATCTCTCAGAACCCTGAAATGATGGCCATCAACTCCGCTACGGAGGTGGATCTGACCGGCCAGATCAGCGCGGACTCCATAGGCACGAGGATATTCTCAGGCACAGGCGGACAGGTGGATTTCGTAAGAGGCGCGACAATGTCAGAAGGCGGAAAATCCGTTACGGCATTCGCTTCCAGGACCAAGAAAGGGCAGACCAAGATCGTCCCTGTTCTAAACCCTGGTGCAGGTGTGGTAACCCCGAGGGCTGATGCACACTGGATAGTAACCGAATACGGTGCTGTCGATCTGTACGGAAAATCGCTCCAGGAAAGGGCCAAACTGCTCATCAGCATTGCCCATCCTGACGACAGGAACGACCTCGACAGAGCAGCATTCGAGAGATTCGGACCGCACTACCACAATTTCTCGATTTAAGTCGCAAATATTTTTCAAGTACGATATTTGCAGCAGACCATGCTTCGAGAACAAAAGAACTACTTGACGATGAAAAGAATGATGAATTTCGTCAATGCATTGATTGTCATCGCATTGACACTGGTAGGCTGCAGCGATGAAGGAACCGGAAGAAGACCGGAGCCCAATCCTCAGCAGCCACCGAAACAGGAGACCACATTTCAGGTCAATCCGGACTGGACTCTCTCCCACAATCGGGAAGTCATCACTGACGAGAACGGGTTCAGGGCCGATGTTGATGTCATCACGGTAAGAAGTCTGGACCAGGAGACATACTGGCTTGACGTGCTTACCGCAGACAATTTCGAACTGTGGTACAAAAGCGATATAGTGGAATATATCAAGGACGAGCCGAACTTCTATAACGGCGAGCTGTACAAGGGAACAAACTACATACAGTTCGACAGGATGCGTTCCGGAAAGTGGATTGCCGTAGCCTTCGGCATGACTTCCGACAAAAAACCGACAGGAGACTATGCCATATTGGAGTTCACCCTGAAAGAAGATGCTCCTGAGGCGGATTTCACCAAATGGCTGGGCGACTGGAAAATAACGGGAGCCAGCAAGTCCGACCCTACGAAAGAGATATCATACGACTTGAAGATCACCTCTTCGGATGCGAATTATCTGGTGAACATCACCGGATGGGAAGAGGGAAAAATCAATGCAGATGACACCGACATGTCCGGCTATATCTTGGAGGCGCAGTACGACAGGTTCACCAAGACGCTGCTGTTCAAGAGTTTATATCTCGAGACCGAGAAAATCGACGGGAAGGAGTACGACCTGTGCTTCTACGGCAATTTCTACTATGACGGGTCAATGAACTTCAACGACATCGAAGTAGGAGAGCATGTAGTCACTGACAACATCATCATAGCTGAGAGCACCAAACTGAGCGGTGATGGCACAAATGCCAAGGTGGAAGGTCTGAACTTCAACTTCGAGCACAACAACAGGACCTACAGGACGGTGCTTACGTCAATGCAGTACTACGCCTATCCGCTTGACGAGAATGACCTGGGCATCTATTCCAAGCACGACGACGTCCCGGTATTCCCTCTGACCATGACAAGGACTTCCGCAACAGTCGCAGGCCAGGCTACCGGAATCAGCGCAGCGTCCAGGGCCAAAGTCCTCAAGATCAAGACCGGACGGTTCAATGCAGCATCACACAGCTTCCGTCAATCATCCTCAGACAAAGTACGTCAGGCAAGGTAATCCGACCCTGACTTACGAATACCATAAAAGGCTGACTCTGAAAATGAGCCAGCCTTTTATAGTATGAAGCGGTATTGTTGACCGCTGCGTGATTATTCGGAGAGACGTGCCTTGATGGCCTTGGTCTGCTCTTCAAAACCAGGTTTCTCGAGCAATGCGAACATATTCTTCTTGTATGCCTCGACACCAGGCTGATTGAACGGATTGACTCCGAGGATGTAAGCGCTGACGCCACAGGCGAATTCGAAGAAATAGAAGAGAGCTCCGAGAGTCTTTTCATTGATACGTTCGATAGAGACTTCCATCTGAGGAACGCCGCCGTCGATGTGGGCAAGCTTGGTTCCGAGCTGTGCCATAGCATTGCAGTGCTCAACGTGCTGGCCTGCAAGGTAATTCAGCTGATCGAGATTCTGAGGATCGCTGCCGATGACTACGCTGCGGTTGCTGTTTTCCACTGTGACCACAGTCTCGTACATAATCCTTGCGCCGTCCTGAACGAACTGGCCGAGTGAGTGAAGATCGGTAGTATAGACCACTGAAGCAGGATAGATACCTTTCTTGTCCTTACCCTCAGACTCTCCGTAGAGCTGTTTCCACCACTCGCCGAGATACTGGAACTTAGGAGTGAAAGAAACGAGAACCTCTACACTCTTGCCATAGACAGAGTGAAGAAGATTACGCATTGCTGCATATTCTACAGCCGCATTCTTTTCTGATTTCTCAGCAAGAGCCTTTTCCTCTTCCTTGGCGCCTTCGAGCAGGGCACGGATATCGAAACCTGCAAGAACGATCGGCAGAAGACCTACCGGAGTAAGCACAGAGAAACGGCCTCCGACATTGTCAGGAACGACAAATGTCCTGTAGCCTTCCTGTGTGGAGAGAGTCTTGAGCGCTCCCTTGTGGGCATCAGTAACAGCTACAATACGTGCAGCAGCCTCTTTCTGACCATAGGTCTCCTCAAGATGCTGTTTCACAATTCTGAAGGCTACGGCAGGCTCTGTAGTGGTACCTGATTTGGAAATCACCACGCATGCCACGTTTCTTACCTTCATCAAGTCGATAAGTTCGCTTACATACTCCTCAGAGAGGTTATTGCCGGCAAAAACGACCTCAGGAGCACCGGACTGCCTCATTTCTCTCGCAAAACTGTGGGAAAGAGCCTCGATAGCGCATTTTGCGCCAAGGTAAGAGCCACCGATACCGATAACTACCACGAGATCAACATTTCTGTTTTTCCAGTCGTCACGTACGTCTTCGCAAGCTTTGACCAGAGACTCAGGAGTCTGTGACGGAAGATGCTTCCATCCGAGGAAATCGTTTCCGGCTCCGCTTTCACTTTCGAGAACGTCGTAAGCAGCGAATGCCTTTTCAAGATATTCCTTGTACTCAGAATCTTTAACAAAGGAGGAACATCCTCCAACATTGATTTTTACCATAATTTTATAATTTGGAAAAATCTGTTCCGTTTCCTTTTCAGGAAGCCGGAACAGATTCAGTATTATTTGCTCTGTGCAATGGCTGCCTGAGCCGCAGCAAGACGTGCGATAGGCACACGGAACGGTGAGCAGGAAACGTAGTCGATTCCGATTTTGTTGAAGAACTTGATTGAATCAGGATCTCCACCGTGCTCTCCGCAGACACCGCACTTGAGTTCAGGTCTCTTCGAGCGGCCGGACTGGATACCGTACTCGACGAGCTTGCCGACACCCTTCGTGTCAATGGTCTTGAACGGATCAGCGTCCAGGATCTTGTTTCCGAGATATTCACCCATGAATGTTCCTACGTCGTCACGTGAGAAACCGAAGGTCATCTGGGTAAGGTCATTGGTACCGAATGAGAAGAACTCGGCTGTGCGGGCCATTCTGTCACCGGTAAGAGCAGCACGAGGGATCTCGATCATTGTACCGAACTGGTATGTGATTGCCTGGCTGTATTTGCCCTCGACTTCAGCCTTCACTCTGTCGCAGATAGCTTTCTGGAAGCTGAGCTCACGAGCTGAAATGGTAACAGGAATCATGATCTCCGGCTTAGGGTGCAGGCCTTCTTTCTGAAGTTCAGCAGTAGCTGTGAAGATAGCCCTGTACTCAACCTCGGCGATAAGAGGGAATGACACGTGGAGACGTACTCCGCGGTGACCCATCATAGGGTTGACCTCGTGGAGAGACTCGCCTCTCTTCTCGATTTCCTCAACAGTTACGCCAAGTTCCTTTGCGAGTTCCTCTTTCTTCTCTTCAGTACGTGGAACGAACTCGTGGAGAGGCGGGTCGAGGAGACGGAATACGACCGGCTTGCCGTCCATTATTCTGAGAGTGCTCTTCACTGAAGCCTTGATAAACGGCTCGAGCTCTGTAAGAGCCTCTTTTCTTTCTTCATCTGTATCACAGAGAATCATCTTGCGGAGTTTTGCGAGAGGAGTCTCTGAATTTCTTCCGTAGAACATGTGCTCGAGACGGAACAGGCCGATACCTTCAGCACCGAATGAAAGTGCCTTGGAAGCATCTTCCGGTGTATCTGCATTGGTACGGATACCGAGCTTGCGGAACTTGTCAGCGAGAGTCATGAACTTAACGAACAGCGGGTTCTCTGATGCGTCCATAGTCTCGATCTGAGCATTATAGACAAGACCCTTCGTACCATTGAGACTGAACCAGTCGCCTTCCTTGAACTTGTTGTCGTGACCTGCGAAAGTGACAGTCTTCTTCTCGAGGTCAATGTGCATTGCATCGCAACCTACGATACAGCACTTGCCCCATCCGCGTGCAACCAGCGCAGCGTGTGAAGTCATACCTCCACGTACTGTAAGAATACCTGCGGCAGCCCTCATACCTTCGATATCCTCAGGTGAGGTCTCTTCGCGGACGAGAATGACTTTCTTGCCGTCTGCAGCTGCATTGACAGCATCCTCAGGAGTGAACACGAGTGTTCCGACCGCTCCACCTGGTGATGCCGGAAGACCCTGGGCCATGACCTGAGCCTTCTTCTCGGAAGCAGGGTCGAGGATAGGGTGAAGAATCTCGTCGAGCTGTGCAGGAGAAACACGCATTACAGCGGTCTTCTCGTCAATCATGCCCTCTTCGAGCATATCGATAGCCATCTGAAGTGCTGCGAGACCTGTTCTCTTGCCGATACGGCACTGGAGCATCCAGAGGTGGCCTTCCTGGATAGTGAACTCGATGTCCTGCATATCGTGGAAATGCTCCTCGAGTCTTGTCCTGATGGCGTCGAGCTCTTTATATACCTCAGGCATAGCCTTTTCGAGAGACTGGAGATCCTTGTTCTTCTCAGTCTTGGTAGCCTCGTTCAGCGGGTTAGGTGTACGGATACCTGCAACGACATCCTCTCCCTGGGCATTGATAAGCCACTCACCGTAGAACTTGTTGTCACCGTTGGCAGGGTTACGTGAGAAAGCCACACCAGTAGCAGATGTGTCGCCCATGTTTCCGAATACCATTGACTGTACGTTTACAGCTGTACCCCAATCATCTGGAATTTTCTCGATTTTTCTGTATGTGATGGCACGTTTTCCGTTCCATGACTTGAACACGCCACCGATTGAGCCCCAAAGCTGAGCCTTTGCGGTATCAGGGAATTCTACGCCGAGAACTTCCTTGACCTTGAACTTGAACTTGTCGCAAAGATCCTTGAGCTCTTCTGCTGTAATGTCAGTATCTGACTTATAGCCTTTAGCCGCTTTCAACTCAGACATCATTCTGTCAAGCTGCTGACGGATACCCTTGCCGTCCTCCGGCTCGATACCCTCAGCCTTCTCCATAACGACGTCAGAATACATCATAATCAGACGACGATATGCATCATATACGAAACGAGGATTGCCGGTCTTCTTGATCATTCCCGGAAGAGTCTCAGAGCAGAGACCGATATTCAGGATAGTATCCATCATACCAGGCATTGAACTTCTTGCGCCTGAACGGCAGCTTACCAGAAGCGGATCGTTAGGATCGCCGAATTTCTTGCCCATGAGTTTCTCTGTAGCCTCGAGTGCCTCTGCAACCTCTTTCTTGAGGGCGTCAGAATAACCGCCGCCGAGAGAATAATACTCGGCACAGCACTCAGTCGTAATGGTAAATCCTGCAGGAACAGGCATTCCGAGAAGGCTCATCTCGGCGAGGTTCGCGCCCTTACCGCCAAGGAGCTCACGCATGGTTCCGTTTCCCTCGGCTGTCTTGCCTCCGAAACGATAAACCCTTTTCTTGTTTTCGATCATATTGTAAATTGGTTTTTGAAATTTTCACCCTAATCCATAGAGACTGCAAATATAGTCATTTTCTATGGTTCTTTCCATAGAGTTCCATGGAATTTATGATATTCTGCCATATACTGTACAGTCCGCCGGCTACGGAAGTGACAGGCGTAAAATATGAATATCCGAGCCAGATGAGAAATCCAGTATTTTTCTGACCGAGCGCCTGACCTGCCGTAAGGATATCCACATCCGCGCAGTCAGGGTGCCGTTTGCGGGACAATGCGCCGGCTGCCCTTCCCACAGCGAACTGCACAAGCGTACAAACAAGCGAAATCACGCCTATCAGCACCACTATCCAGAACGATATATGGCTCAGCACCAATGCCCTCGTCGCCAGGAAAATGGCCAGGGTCAATGATATGCCCCATACATAGAAGGCCCATCCGGTATATCGCATCAGCCACCTCTGGAGCCTCCCGGCAGTATATCGCACGAGCCACGCCAGCAGAAGAGGCAGCACCAGCAACGGGAAAATCTTCAGCGAGATGGCTACCAGAGCGCTCATGAAGGACACACCCGATGACGGATTGAAAATCGGTATGACCACAGGAATGGCCACGGACACCGCCACATTTACCAGCACGACATAAGACACTGTGTCAGAGAGCTTTCCGCCAAGCTTATGGGTAATCACACCGGCAGCCGCAGCCGTCGGGCAGACAAAGCACAGCATGGCGCTCTCCACAAGCACCTTCGCATTGCCGTCAGGAAGAGCGATGGCCACTCCTGTCAGCGCAATGAAAGTAAGCATCTGAAAACACAACAGCACGAAATGCCATCTTCTGAAGCGCAGGTCGTGAGGCGAAATCCTGTTGAACTGCAGGAATAGCATCACGGCTATCAGCACCGGCTGCACATTTTTCGCGAAAGCCGACACACCGGGCTCGACATTTTCTGCCAGATAAGGCACGTTGTGAAGCACGAGATATGCTGCCGCGCCTAAAGATATGGCTAACGGCAGCATCCAGTTCTCAAGAAATTTCTGCATTTTCTTCTACAATAATTTTGCTGCAAGGTCAGACAACTCGCTCCGCTCACCCTTGTTCAGGAACACGTGTTCGAAAAGCTTCTGCCCTGTCATCTTCTCTCCAAGATGAGTCAGACCGTTGGACCACTGGTCCAGATACGGCTGGTCAATCTGGAAAATATCTCCTGTAAACACCATCTTGGTCCCTTCTCCTGCTCTGGTGATGATCGTCTTGATCTCGTGCGGAGTCAGGTTCTGCGCCTCGTCAATGATAAAGTACGCATTGCCCAAACTTCGTCCTCTGATATACGCAAGCGGCGTAATGAGCAGTTTCTCGTCTTTCACCAACGCTTCCAGACGCTGATATTCCTTACTGCTCGGGCGGTACTGTGCCTTGATCACATTCAGGTTGTCCATAAGCGGCTGCAGGAACGGCGACATCTTGTTCTTCTGGTCTCCTGGGAGGAAACCGATATCCTGATTGCCGAGTATGACCGTCGGTCTCGACAAGATAATCTGGTCATAATCCCTTTCCTGTTCCAGGGCTGAAGCCAATGCCAAGAGCGTCTTTCCCGTTCCGGCACCGCCCGTCAGAGACACGAGTTTGATCTTCTTGTTCAGGCACGCGTCGATGGCGAATTTCTGTTCATCATTCCTCGGCTTGATTCCACAGGCCTCACGCTTGCGCACAAGCAGGATCTTGTCAATGTCCGCATCATATCTCGCGCACAAGACATCCTCATTCTGGACCTTGAACTTGAAAAGCTGGTTCGGATACGGACGGTCATGGCAGACAGCCCGCCAATCGACCGCATTGTTCTGGCTGTAGGCGAGTTCCTGAAGCACCTCGGCCGGAGCATTGTCTATAAAATGGACCTCTTTCTGGGACGTCTCCACCTTCGCCTCCTCTACCCTGTCAGTCAGATAATCCTGCGCCACCATACCGACAGCCTTGGATTTCATCCTCAAGTTTATGTCCTTGGTCACAAGCGCCACGAACCTGTCAGGATTGTGGTCTCGCACCCAGATGGCAGTAGCAAGTATCCGGTGGTCCTGTATATCGTCGTGGAACAGGTCCTTCAGACTATCCGGGAACGGATGGTTCGGCTCTATCTTGATATCGCCCAAGCCCTTGCCTATCGGGACTCCCTCTTTCCCGAACATCCTGCCCTCGGTAAGCCTGTCAATGTCACGCATGAATCCGCGGGCATTGTAGCTGAGCGCATCGGTGCCCTTCTTGAACTTGTCGAGTTCCTCGAGGACTGCGACAGGCACCACAATATCATTGTCCTGGAACTTTCTTATCGCCTTATAATCGTGAAGAATAATGTTGGTGTCCAAGACGAAAATCTTCGGCTTCTTGGGCCCGTTTCCCTTACCGGGAACATTTGCATACTTACTTACCATATCCGACGTATAATTATCTGGTTATTGTCAGTCTTCACCCTCCGGAGCATCCCGCTGCGCCAGAAGCGCCCTCAAGATACCCGAAACGCCCGTAGCGGAATTGCCTGTCATGTTCAGCCCCTTCTCCGCAGGATGGCCTATCGGATAATAAGCCACATCCTGAAGAAGCATTTCCGCATCCACGTAGTCGAAATCGATGTCCTTTATTTCTATCAATGCCCCGGGCACTTCGCCGAAAAGCACATTGACCCGGCTCTGCTCTCCATAGGATTTCATGATCCCCGAGATATCAATATCCATACCACGGACACCTCCTCCCGTCATCGTCGCCAATGCAGCAAAAAGGCCCCCCTCACCTACCGTAACGCCCGAAAGCACCACTCCGTCCTCCACGAATTCGCGCACCACCTCGTAGCAGTCCAGGAAATAGTCCGAATCAATGTCATCCGGCGCCTTGCCCCCCGATATGCCGCTCAGCCTGGACAGCAGCGAACCGCCAAGTCTGAACTTGCCCGTATCGAAAGGTATGTATATCAGCCAGTTGTCTTTTTCGCCGGACAGCACAGCCGGACAGCGGCGTCCTTCTCCGAGAGCCGGCGACTCCGTCTTGAACGGAACCTCGCAGAACGGCAGCGGGTTTTCAGGCTCCTCATCGTCCTCCTCCATCCGGGCACCTTCAGACACATTCACCGAAACTTTTACGGAACATCCTCCTGTACACTCCCTGAAGTCATACCCCGCCAGACGCACGCCGAGCATATCCAGATAATCGCAGGCCGCCTCCACAGAGTAGTAGAACGCCGCCATACTTCCCACCGGAGCCATGTCCCATTCCCACAATATGCTGACCTCCAGGTCTCCGGACCGGAAATGCCCTTCCCGCCAGATGACTTCCGTCAATGCCTTTGCTATCTCTGCGCACGTCATGCTGTCAGCACAGAAAGACGGAATCTTTCTGCTTTCCGATACATCCGGCAAACTGCCAAGTATAAGATTCTGAGCAACTTGGAGCTCAGGCATCACGCCTGCAGGATCAGGGTCCACGGTCTCGTCCACCACAGGCTCCACCTTCAGAGCATCAGCATTCCGAACGGACTTCCCCACCGCATCATCCAAGATTTCACGCGGCGAAAGTTCCATCTTCACTCCGTCTATAACATATTCCGCATCCAGCACTGACTGCATAATCCTGTTCATAATATAATCCTGAAATGGTTTGACAAATCCATGAATTATTCTCCGTTTCTCACCTGAAACTCCGTAGGCGATTCGCCGGTAATTTTCTTGAACACTTTGGACATCGCGGACTGGTCTGCAAATCCGGTACGGACAGCGACATCCAGAAGCGAGGCCTGCTTCTCATTGACAAGAATCTTTTTTACTTCCCCGATCCTGAGGGTATTTATCCAGGCATTGAAATTCAGATTCAGCGTATTGTTCAGATAATCCGACAGAAGTCTCTGGCTCACACCGATCTGAGAAGAGACTTTGGCCAATGTCAGATTCTCGCCAAGATACGGCGCCGGAGAAAGGTTCACCCAGAAGGACACCAGTTCCTCCACCTTCGGACGGGACTTGAACAGAGCCGAGGATGCCTGAACGCCATTCGCGGAGGTTTCCTCTTTCTTTTCAATGCTCTCTGCACGCAAGACTCCCTGTTCATAATCATATGCAGGAGCGATTGCAGCAAACAACGGCCTGGCATTCAGGAGTTTGATCGTGAAAAACACGAAATAGGCCGACACGACGCAGACCACGGCCGCATTGAAAAGAGCGGAGCGCATAAGCAGGTTGAGACAGCCTGAAACAAAGAAAAAGAAATACGAATGATATATGAAAACGAGTTTTTTCGCATCAATGTTGTCTTTGCCTGAATAGTAGGCGTTTATGACATTGATATAGCGCCTTACACATTTGATGAGGGATACTCCCAAAACCGTAAGTGTCATAATCGACGTTATGTGCAGGAACCATGTGGTGATTACCGCAAATCTTGTATCAAGAAAGGCCACATAGTAATGGCTGACATCAGGATTGTCGATTTTGAATGCCACGACTCCGCAAATATGCATCGCGGTAATCAGCACGGCCGGAGTCACCATGAGAATGAGATTCTTGAGAGTAGCCTGCGGAGATCTGAACAGAAGCAGTCCGACATAACATCCGGCAAGCAGCTGAATGAATATGGTGGCGGCGAAGGCAAAAGAAGTCAGCACCACGATAGAACTGCCATGCATCAGGCAAACTATGGCCATAGTGTCAGTTATGACCCCGAGGAATATCACGCAGGCCATCAGGTGCCTTGCCTGGGAAAAGCCTTGCGCGTCCTTGTTGTATTCGTAACGCACGAACAGAAGGAACACTACCGACAGCAGCAGCGCGATACAAGAGGCGACATTGACCAGTATATTCAGAAAATCCAGCGTCATACCATTCCCTATTTGTTACACTTCTCCGTGCGGAACTGTCCCGGAGCTACACCATAGCATTTCTTGAATGCCTTGGCGAACGCGGCGAGGTCGGAGAATCCCACTTTGGCATACAGTTCCTTGAAAGGCAGTTTCGGATTCTCAAGCATCATCTCTGCAGCCTGTTCCAGTCTCAATGTGTTTATCCACGTATTGAAATTCACTTCATAGACATTGTTCAGATAATCCGAAAGCACTCTCGGAGAGATCTTCATTTCCGCAGAAACGGATGCGACAGTAATGCCGCGCTTCAGATAAGGCTTGTCCTGCCTCGAGGTCCAGCAAGATACAGCATCGTCAATCGACATTGACTCAGACACTTCCGGCTGCTCGGGCAAAGCTGGTTCCGACTGCTCTTCCACCGGTCTCTGCTGTTCGTAGGTAAATGCCGGAGAGACCAGCGAGAAAAGCCTCTGGAGGTTCACCAGTGCCACGGCAAAGACGACAAAGAACACAGATGCGACTATGACCGAGCCCACTACGACCGGCCTTGAGAATGACAGCAGATTTATCAATGACAATATGCCGTACAGGAAGAATGCCAGCACTACAGAATCCAGCCTCTTGCCGGACAGTTCCGGATATTCGGCATAGTAGTTCTCCAGTGTCCTGTTATACTTTTTCACAGCCCTGAGCAGAATCACGGCGAGACAGGTTATCACGACGAGAATCACCATGTACATCAGCATTGACACGACCATCGAATAGGTCGTATTAACATAACTGATATAGGACGGGATGTCGAACACGAGGCCGTATTCCACCAGATAACCCACGCCGTGGCACAGCGTCAGAACCACTACAGGCCAAATGAATATGTACATCAGATGCTTGGACATATACGGACTGCGGAACAGCATCAGCAGCGAAGTCGTGGCCATGAACACCTGGAAATAGAAGACCAGCGGCGCCAAAAAGGTATTGATGCACAGATAACTGTAGTCTTTGGAGAGGAAATACAGAAATATGAAACTGAGAATCGTGTCCAGAAAAGCGGCCAATGCGACAAAGGCCTTGACTTTCATGTAGCCTTTGGACTGTTCAGAATTTCCATTATCGACAAAGACCAGCAACGCCCCGGTCACAAGACACAAGACACCGCTGCCCAAATAAGTCAGAACTTCTATAAACCTCAGCCCCATAGTCAATTATATTCAAGCCGCCGTAACGAACGATTCTGTCTGCCGGAAATGACGGCAATTCTTACAAATGTAATAAAAACATTTGAAAACCGGTCTGCAGAACACCACTTTCTGCAGACCGGACAAACCAAATTACGATAAAATCTACTTCACTATTGCAAATGGGGATTTGGCATCACCGGTCCAGCGATACAGACGTGCAGTACAGCTGTGTGTACCGGTTTCCTTGTCCTTTTTGTTTTCTGAAATGTACCAGTATCCGTCACCCATAGGGAAGAGACCGGTAGAGCCCCACTTGAAACGCCAGCCGTGAATGCCGGTCGCCTCATCACATTGGCCCATAGAGTCGTCAAGTTTCAGCTGACGTTCCTTTTTCTTCCAGTACGGCACACCCTCCAGAGCAGCCTTGGACGGCTTCTGGTCAATGCTGAACGCATACAGGTCATAGTTGGGGTACTTAGGCTTCTTGCCTTTATATACGGCCATGAAGAAGTCCCCTGTATTCTCATCATACGCAAGATTCTGCACGCCCCAGTTGGTATTTCCGGTATATATGAAATACTTGTTCAGCGGCTTGGCGGGGCCGTCGGTATGCATGGTGCCGAAAATAACGTTCCTGGCATTGCGCGAGAGGGACTTGAGGTCGTACTGAAGAATCACCTGATGGTCATTGTCATTCCTGTTCACATCGCCGTACACGCCGTAAGCCACATAAAGATAGAGTTTCCTCGCTGAGGACAATGACTTGTTCTTGGCGCCGATCGCCGGCGCTATGGTGACTCCGTCGATTCCGGAGCAGGCAAAACGGTGGTCCAATGTCGTGTCTGCAACATTGACCTTGGCTGCATAGTCGGCGCAAGCCTCCTTCACGCACACAGTCTTGAGCACATCGCCCGTTTCCGGGTCAGCGCCCAGCGTGGTGAGCTTGTCAACATCGATGATGGCGATATAGAACACCGACTCGGTGACCACGTCCACGCCCAATGTCCTGGCGATGCCCTGGCCGATCTGGTCATCCTTGCATTCAAGTGACGCATATACCTTGCGGCCTACCGGGTCGAATGTCATCGCGCCGAGATGCCCCTGTATCCTGTCAATGGAGCCGAGAATATTCCCCTGCATATCGACTTTCACGAATCTGCTCGTGAATGACATGTACATACAGTTCTTCTCTTCATCGTATGCGATACCCTGCACATGCTGGGCCTGCTGCCCCACATGTACTTCGCGCGGGAGATCGGTCTTAGGGGCTTTCTCCGACTTGCAGCCGGTCATGCTGAACACGGCAGCCACGGACAAAAGTATGTATGCGTATCTTTTCATATCGTCTATAATTTCATTTGACACACAAATATAGTTAAAAAATTTTCATATCACACATTTTTGAAGCAAAAATTGCTTTCATTTTTTGACTTTTCGGATTTTATGGATATTTTTGTGGAACAAAATAAAAACAACACTCTAAAACAGCTTCTGATGAAAGCATTGAATCTTCACGCCGTGGGCGACCTCAGATACGAGGACGTCCCGACTCCAGTGAGAGAACCGGGCGAAGTGCTTATGAAAGTGCACGCGTGCGGCATCTGCGGAAGTGACATTCCGCGTATATTCAAGAAAGGCACATACCATTTTCCGACCATTCCGGGGCACGAGTTCGCGGGCGAAATCATCGACGCGGACGACAAGAGCCTCGTAGGCAAGAAAGCGGCAGTATTTCCGCTGATCCCTTGCGGACACTGTGCCGCCTGCCAGACCGGAGAGTATGCGCATTGCAGCCATTATGATTATTATGGTTCCAGGAGAGACGGCGGATTTGCTGAATACATCGCCGTAAAAGAATGGAATCTCGTATTTTTCGACGACAGGGTATCTTACGAAGAAGCGGCCATGTGCGAACCGGCTGCTGTGGCCCTGCATTCCGTAGGACAGGGAAATGTCCGTATCGGGGATACCGTGGCCATCTTCGGGGCCGGGCCGATAGGCATAATGCTGGGCTTGTGGTCACGGACGGCAGGCGCCGCCAAAGTCATCCTGTGTGACATTGACCAGACCAAGACTGATTTTGCGAATTCTCTCGGATTCACGGCCGTCAATTCCAGGAACATTGACCCGGTCGAGTTCATTCGCGAACAGACGGGCGGCAAGGGCGCTGACGTCTGCATCGAAGGAGCGGGCGTTTCGCAGACATTCGAGCAGGCGCTCAAGTCAGTCAAGGCGAAGGGCCATGTCGTGTGTATGGGCAACCCGGCAGGAGACATGACATTGACACAGAACGGCTACTGGGAGATTCTCCGCAAGGAGCTGACTGTCAGGGGCACATGGAACAGTCTGTACAATGACGCGAAGAACGACTGGCGCACCACCATGGAGGCGATCGCGTCCCACCGTATCGACGTGAGGCCGCTGATTTCCCACAAGTTCCATCTTAGCGAGTCAGAGCAGGCCTTCGGCGTAATCCTCGGCCGCAAGGAATTTTTCAATAAGGTTATGTTTGTCAATGAATAGGTAACGTCATGAGTCACAAGAGATTTATTTCAGTTTCGGTGATGTGCTCCGACCTTATGGCATTGGGGAAAGACATCGCGGACCTGCAGAAATACGGGACAGATATGCTGCACGTGGACATCATGGATGCGCATTTCGTTCCCAACCTCACTTTCGGCCCGGATTTCATAAAGGCCATGCAGAGGACTACCGATATGCCTCTGGACATTCACCTGATGGTGGAAGACCCGGAGCTGATACTGGGAAGGTTCGACATCAGGAAGGGTGACATCGTTTCTTCTCACGTGGAACTCACCCTGGATTTCAAGGAACTGAGCAATAAAGTTCACGAGAAAGGCGGACTTTTCGGCTTGGCAGTGAACCCTGAGACAGAGATTGAGAAACTCGAGACATACCTGCCTTACCTTGATACCGTAACTCTTATGCTTGTGCATCCCGGTTACGCGGGGGCCAAGATGGTGGACGGCATAATGAACAAGGTGGCGCAGACCAGGAAATATCTTGACAGCAAGGGATACCGGAACATTCTGATAAGCGTGGACGGCAGCGTCAGCAAGGAACGCGCCCACGCTATGGCCGGGATGGGTGCGGACATTTTCGTCGGCGGCACCGCAGGCATATACAGAAAAGGGATGGACCTTAGTCAGACCATCCCTGAAATGCGCGAGGCTATAGATTTCTAAATCCTATTTATATCTTATTTGTATCTTACGAACGGAGCTTTTTCATCGAGGAATTTCTTTACCTCAATGGCTCTGTCGCAACATAAGAATTCTGCGCCGAGATAGACTCCGAGCATGATGTCCTCAGGAGTTCTGGACGGCCACAGAGACACGTACAGACCCGCTTCTTTGGCTTTTCTTACCATCGAGCGGGTTGTTCCGTTCATCTGGCAGCCGATACGCCTGATACCCATTGCCTCCGCCATCTGGATAGTCTCGTCACAGACAGGCTTGCTGAAGATAATCAGAAGGTCAGCATCAGGATGAAGCCTTTTCATCATATTCAGCGCTCTCCGGTCGCTTGACGTGAACAGATAGGTGGAGTGCTCAGGTTTCTTGGCCATGACCGTCTTGTAGAGTTTGTCGCAATACTCTCTGAGCCTGTCTTCCGGATAGCTTGACTCCGGCTTGGTCTTCATCTCGAATTCCACATACACGCCATCTTTGTCCGCAAGGAAATCCACCAGTTCATCGAGGAACAGAATCTTGTTTCCCTGGAATGTGGTGATTTTCTGGATATCTTCCGAGTTCATAGACTCCACTGTATTCGTGCAGTCGGTAAGTCTGGCGAAAGTCTCATCGTGGTTCACGACCAGTCTCCCGTCCTTGGCCATACGGATATCTGTTTCAAAGCCTCTGATACCGAGATCATAACAGGCCTTGAAGGCAGGAAGCGTGTTCTCGTCGAACTCGAAACGGCTTGCCCTGTGAGCGAAGAACTGCACTGTCTGGCTCTGGGCCATTGCTGTCAATGACATAGCCGCCGCTGCCAATGACATGATCAATTTGTTAAATTTCATACGTTCTATGTTTTGTGTTCAGTAATCTTTTTCCTAACAATGTCAGACCGCTAGAAACCAGAGTAGTCAGTCTGTAAGGAATTGCATGTATAGACATTGACCTGTCCGCTGCTCGGAATGGTCTGAGTAGCACGCACTTCCCAGTTTTTCACTTTGGTCGGATCTCCTCCTGGTGCCGATATGTACCAGTAGTGCTGGGCGGTTGTCGTCGTCCAAGTCGTGGTGTTCTTGTTCAGTTTATTGAAGAAATATGAAGCCACGCAGATGTCGGTAATCTTGGACGGAACTCTCTTCATATCTCCTACCTTTTTCCCGTCCTGGAAGAATTCGACTTTCCAGTTGGTATCGTCATCGTTCCATATGGCTGTGACGAACGCACCCTTCAATTTTGAGTTTCCGGCAGCCTTGATATTTGCGGAACCTCCCGTGCCGCCGTCATACCATGTATATTTGTATTTTCCAGCAGGATTTCCGTCTGAACCGCCATATATCTGGTTGCCGTCATACACACGCATCTGATAGTCAACAGTGTTCTTGGTGCCTTTCGCCACCCAGTTCTTTATGCTGTTGCCCTCGATTTCATAAAGGCTGTACCCGTTAGGCGCGCCGTTAGTATTCATGTTGCAGGACCACCATGCACCGCATGCGGCACCGTGGACATGCTCATAAATAGGCTTTCCGCTCTTGGTGACATAGCCGGTATGAATCCAGTTCTGCGGATAATGGGTATGACCTATCATCAGATGTGCCTCATGGAATTCGGTCAACAACTTGAGCACCTCAGCATAGTTCTTGTCCTTGTTGACAGATGCTCCGCCACTTTTGGCGCTTCCCCTGAAAGGGATGTGCGCACAGAAGAAGACCATCTTGTTCTGTTTGTCCTTCACGAGTGCCAAATCAGCCCTCAGCCATTTAAGCTGCTCTGCTGAAATACCGCCGGAATAAGTCCAGGTCTTACCGTTTGTGGTTTTCACCAGGACATTATCCATGACGATTATATGGACATCACCTCTGTTGAACGAATAATCTACCGGGCCGAAATTGTCGATGTAATTCTGTGTGGATTCGTACTGATTCTTTTTGGACGCGTCATGGTCGTGGTTTCCGATCGTATTGAAGAACGGAATGTAATCAGTTCCGTTTGCCGTAAACCTGGACATGACATCACGCATCGGCTTCCACTGGACAGTATTGTCGAATGTAATGTCTCCCATGGTCATCAGATAGACATTGTTATACTTGCCCTTGGCCTGAGAATCCACGAGGAATTTCTTCATGTCAGGAATAGTCTCAGTCCTGAAACGGTTGACATCCGAGTTGGTCTTGCACTGAGGGTCCCCTATCGCAAGAAATGTGAAATTCTTCTCCGGAGCATCAAGCGGTTCCAGAAGAAAATCATTCCTGTTCTGTTTGCCGGGCGAAATAGTTGAAGTCGAATAGAACAGCGGCAGTTTGGTCTTGGTGTCCAGACTGACTTTATATTCTGACGGCAACGTATAATACACTTTCCGGCAGGCGCTGTTGGCCTTGAACTGATAGACGCCGTTTTCGTCTGTCACAGTGAACGTATAGCCGTCTGTAACAGGTACACCAGGAATTCCTTTTTTAGTAGTCCTGTCAGAAATAAGACCGATCAGGGTATTGGACTTGTCGATTTCCGTACCGTTGATTATCTTCCCTGTTTCTTCCGGAACAGAAGGTTCTGCCGGCTGCTGTGGAGTCGGAGGAGTTGGTGGAGGGGTGCCGTTCTTATCGCAAGCAACAACCCCCGATATGAGAGTTGTTGCAGAGATAAGTACGAATAAACACTTCTTGAGCAGTATTTTATTCATACTCAGAGATATTGACTATTCCTAAAATTCAGAGTAATCAGTAGTCAGCTTGCTTGTCTTGTAGGTGACTGAACCGCCATTAGGATACTTGTGCACAGCACGCACTTCCCAGTTCTTCTCCTCTGCCGGTTTTCCGGAAGCAGGCTTGTAATACCAGTAGTGGCTTGCTGTCCTGTTGCACCAGGTATCGGTTGTCCTGCCCTTGTCATTGTACCAGAATGCGCAGATAGGGGCATTGTTGATGCCAGATTCTGCAGCACGCACGAAATCTCCCACTTTCTGACCGTTCTGCCAGAACTCAAGACTCCAGTACTGGTTGTCGTCATCGAAGACCTCAGCCACAAACGCATTCTTGAAGTTTGCATTTCCGATCACCTTGAACTTGCCTACAGTAGTCGTACTGTACCAGTTGACTTTAATCTTCGGACTGTTCGGAGTCACCTCAGAGCCATATTCCTGATTTCCATCATATATTCTCATCTGATAATTCTCCTCGCGGTTAGTTCCTTTCATGAACCAGTCCTTGATCTTGTTGCCTCTAACATTATACACGGAATAACCGTTAGGTGCTCCCGTCACACTGCTGTTTGCAGTCCACCATCCTCCGCAGGCAGCTCCGTGGATATGCTCGAATATCTGCTTTCCACCGATCTCGTGGATATAGTTCTGCTGATAATGGGTATGTCCTATGAAGAAGTGTACCTCATTGAACTTGGAAAGAAGATTTACAACTTCAGAATAAGTAGTAGATGCAGCTCCTCTGATAGGCTGGTGGGCACAGAAAATCACAAGTTTCGACTCAGGATTCTCCACCATAGCGATATCCTGCTTGAGCCATTCGAGCTGAGAAGGCAGAAGTTTGTTCGTATAATTCCAAGTAGAGGAATTCGGAGAACCTGATGAAGAGATGTTGGTCACTGCGACATTGTCCATCACGATAATATGGGCATTGCCCCTGTCGAATGAATAATCCACAGGACCGAAATGCTTCACATGCTCCTCTGTAGCATTGTAGTCATCCTGAACCTGATTGCCGACAGCCTTCACGAGGGAGTTATGGTCATGGTTACCTACACAGTTGAAGAACGGCAGATAACTGTCCTGCACCATGATATTTCTCATACATCTGACCATAGGGTCGAACATATAGAAAGAGTCGAATGTGACATCACCCAATGTGACAGCATAGACAGCCGGATAATTGCCGGCACTCATTGTCCTCTTGATATCAGGAATGGTCTCCCCGAGGAATCTTGAAGACTCGGAAATATTCTGGCACTGAGGGTCTCCGATGGCGATAAGCGTAAAATCAGTCTCCGGAGCGCTTAGCTTGTTCAGGACGAAATCACAGCGGTATGCCAAGCCTTTGGACATCATGCCGGGCGAAAAGAACATCGGAAGATGATCCGAATTGTCAAGAGGAACCTGATATGCTGCAGGAATCGTATAATAGACCTTACGGGCCATACTGTTCCTCTTCATCTGATACACGCCGTTGGCATCCGTCTTCACATACTGATAACCGTCGGTCACCGCCACGCCGGGAATTCCCTTGCCTGTAGCAGCGTCTGTAATAACGCCGGCAAGGTCAATGCCAGTGGCAAGTTTGGTACCGTTGATTTCAGAACCTGTAAGAGATACGAGTTTCGGTTCGTGAGTCTTCTGTGTAGTACTTCCGCTCTTCTCACAGGCCGAAAGACCTGCGAGAACAAGAGCAGAACAAAAAATGTTTAAAAATTTCTTCAGCATTTTATTACTTTTAACTAATTCCAGCCATAGTTCTGGCCAAGCTTAGGGTTAAGAGTAAGAGCCGCGTTAGGAATAGGACGGCAATACATCTTGTCATCCCACTGGAGCTCGTACTTGTACACAAGATATCCGTCTTCCAGATACCAGTCAGTATCCTTGGCGGTAGCTTTCGGCGAGATAGGATAGTTTGTTGTAGTATTGAGGGACTCTGACGAAGCAGGCGCGAATGTATAGTCCTGGCCTTCGAATGTGAATCCTGTAGCAGAACCTATCCAGAGGCCTCTCCAACCGCTGTTGTTGAATCTGCGGGCGATAAGGTCAGCCTGACCGTAACGATATACGTCCAGCTGTCTGAGACCGCCTTCGAATGTAAGTTCGGCTACTCTCTCTCTACGGATTTCGAGAGCGATATCCAGATCACCTCTTGTGAGTTCCTGATTCTTCAGACCCTTGGTATAGTATTCATAGAGCCACTGGTCTCTCGTATATTCTCCGCTCTTAGGATAGATGTTAGCGATTCCAGCACGTTTGCGGATAGCACCTACAGTCTGATTCCAGATTTCCTCTGTCATCTGGCCGAGTTCGTTCATAGCCTCAGCATAGTTCAGAAGCACTTCAGGGTATCTTAAGATAGGAAGAGAGTTCTGGTCGATACTGTTCTGGAAATGTGTATCATCAGGAATACACCATTTGATGATCATATAACCGGTCTTGCAGAATGTAAAGTCGATAGTCTCGTGAGGATTGGCAGAATTCAAGATTTCCCTGCCAGGTCCGAGGACTGTCATTGCAAGACGAGGATCACGACCTGCAAACTCATCAGTAATCAGCACCTTGTCAGCGCCGCCTTTCACATCGATCGGCTTTCCTTCCACTGTCATGAACATATTCACAAGATCCTTGGTTGCAGAATACTGCTGTCCCATGGTTGAAGAGTGGAAGTAGCGGGTCAATGAATGGCGCACATTGAGGTCCTGGCTATAGCTGCGGCCCCAGATCACTTCATCTTTCTGAAGATCATTGCTGATGAAGAGAGCGCTGTAATCCTTTATGAGAGAGAACTTTCCTTCATCGATAACCACCTTGGCTGCAGTTGCAGCAAGATTCAGAAGGTCTTCTACTGTCTCATATTCGTTTGTCCAAGGCTTGCCTGTAGCAGGATTGTACTTCACGTTCTGCCTGAAGGTCGCTTCATAGAGGTAGTATCTTGAAGCAAGGGCATTGACAACGAACTTGTCGATTCTCACGCGTCCGTCAGTATGGAACCTCTTGTCTGCTGAACAGTTCGCACAAGCGAACTCGAGATCCTCTCTGACCTTATGGAAGACATACTCTCTGTCTTCTCTCGTCTTGAAGAGATCCGTAGAGTCGTTCGGCTGAAGATACTTTTCGATCCAAGGAACGTTTGAGAAAGAATTGATCTTCGCAATATACTTGTTCGCTCTCCAGAAACGAGCTACACCTTCGTAATGATTGTAGGTTGCAGGATCGACAGCATTCTTTGCCTTACCCATATTTGCGAGCATATAGTTCACTCTTCTGAGGAAGCTCCAGTCACCGGTTCCCCAGCCGCCCTGTTTGGCAGCATCCCAGTGAGCGCCCGGACGATAGAAATCCGTACCGGTTTTTGTAGCAATGAGGTCATTGTATGCGTCACCGCCATTGGTTTCCGAAGAGTTCGGCAACCAACTGTTGAGCATACCGTTAGCATACATCTCAAGCTCTGCTTCGCTTGAGAAATATGTCTCTGCACTGAACTTGTGGATAGGCTCTCTGGTCAAGAAGTCTGAACATGAGCAGAGTCCGGCAAGCATTAGTGCACCAGTAAGTATAATATTGATTTTTTTCATCTTCATTTCCAAAATTAGAATGTTAGACTAAGTCCGAATGTGAAGGTCCTGAGCATAGGATATGACATACCGTCGCCGACACCGCTGAGACCGATCTTTGAAGTACTGTCGAAGTCACTGTCACCGACACCGATACCCTCAGGGTCGAACATGTCAGTATGCTTGAACATAGGAGACCAAGTCCAGAGGTTCTCCATAGAGCAATATATTCTAGCGCCCTGCATACCTATCTTGTTCACAAGTTTCTTAGGGAAAGAGTAATCTACAGTAAGGTTCTTGAGACGGATGTAAGCCGCATTCTGGAGATAATGGTCATTCTCCACAGTAAGAGGTCCTACGTTTCTGTTCGCACAGTAACCTACTCGTCTTGACCAGTAAGGATTCTTGTCATAGTTCACCACTGTCCAGTTCTCAGTACTGTAGTCAATCTGAGCATAGTTGTCACCTGTCTGAGTCTTCATGAGGTAACCGCAATAAGGCCTGTTGTACTGTCCCCAGAAGTATGCAGTCTCGACCATAGGATACCAGTCACGTTTTCCTACGCCCTGGAAGAACATTGAAAGTCCGATTCCGTTCCATTTGAAATCGAGGTTGACGCCATACTGGTAGCGAGGAGTGATATCGCCGATACGGTCGAGGTCGCCGTGGTCGTCAAGTGTGCCTTTACCGTAGTCGATCTTGCCGTCACCATTGAGGTCGAGGAACTTGAGGTCACCGGCATAAGCGCGGAAGTTGGAACCGTTCTTATGGTAAGAGTCCGTAGCCCAAGCATTTGCCTCAGCATTGTCTCTGAAGATACCGGCTGTGCGGAAGCCCCAGATTTCTCCGAGTTCCTTACCTGAATAGTAGTCAAGGATATCGCCGGATGTGGAAGTGAATTCAGTCACCCAAGTTCTTGTATCCCAGACACTACCTTTGATTCCATAAGAGAAGTCCTTGCCTGCGAGTTTGAACGCGTCTCTCCAGGAAAGGGTAAGTTCCCATCCTGTAGTCTTGAGGGAAGCGTAGTTTCCTTTAGGAGCACTTGCACCATAAACCTGAGGAAGCTCAGGACCTACGGTAATCAGGTCCGTAGTATTTCTGCGGTACCAGTCACCTGAGAATGAAAGACGGCTCTTGAGCAAGTCGAAATCGAGACCCACGTCATAAGTAGTAACAGTTTCCCAAGTAAGAGTCTTAGGCACTACTGAAGGGTTAGTGGTATAGTTCACGAAACCGCCGTCAAAGATGACTGTAGACTTGTTGACGTCCATGGTCTCGAGGAAAGAGTAAGGAGATACAGTACCGTTTCCGAGAGAACCGTAGTTCGCGCGGATCTTGAAGTTGTCCATCCATGAATCTGCCCATTTCATCCAAGGCTCCTCAGAAAGACGCCAACCGATGGAGAATGAAGGGAACAAGCCCCACTGCGATCCTGAAGGGAACTTTGAAGAACCGTCATAACGGGCTGATGCCTCGAATATGTATCTGTTCAGCAAAGTGTAGTTGGCACGTCCGAAGAAACCGATGATACCATAGTCGCTGTTGTTCTGCTCGGTCTTGATTTCACCGTCGAACATTTCGAACGACTCATATTTCTCAGGAAAGAGCATTCCCAGTCTCTGCATATAGAACCTGTTGTAGCGGGAATCCTCAAGGTTCCATCCTGCCACAACATTAAGTTTGTGGTTCTCAGTAAGTTTCGGCGTCCAAGTAAGGACAGCATTTGAAGAGATGTAGTCTGTATCGTATGTCCAGCGGCTCTTGTATGAACCTGCCTGAGCCACATACTCGGTAGGTACGCCAGGCTTTGTATAGAAGGAAAGAGGCGCTCTATAACGCTCTCTCCATCTGCGGGTCGCCTTGTAAGAGAAGTCTCCGCGAATCTTGAGGACTTCAGGAATGATATCTATAGTAACACCAAAAGTAGTTCCGACTATGAGGTTTGAATCATCCTGACCTGTATTTCCTTCAAAGAATGACGCATAACCGGTCTTCACACCTGACAATGTCCAGGTACCATCCTCATTATAAGGAACGAATACAGGCTGGCCATGCTGGTCGATCTGGTGACCGATAAGCGAGCCTGTCGAGAACATAGGCTGGTTTGACTTGCTGCGGAACACGGAAGTATTGTTGTCCACAGACAGCCATTTGTTTACCTGCACCTTGGCTTTCGCCCTGATATTGAAGGTGTTGTATTTCTCTTCACCGATCTTGTAGATACCTCCCTGTGAGAAGTAACGGCCGGTAAGGTTGTAAGTAAGCTTCTTGCTTGCACCTCTAAGGCTGATATCGTGGGTGGTAGAAGTAGTGTAGTCCTTATAGATGTGGTCGAGCCAGTTGTAGCTGCCATAATAGAGGTACTGTCCCTTGCTGCCGACACCTCCATATACAGAATCATAGCCGGATTCACGGATAGCCCGGAAAGACTCAAGATAAGTAATGTCCTTCATTGAGATGTCGTTCGTATTCATTGTAGTAGGAACCTTTCCTGAAGAACCCGGGACACGAGTATCATTCTGATAGAACTCATAGAATGCTTCTGTCCACTCAAGACCGTCGGTAACGATGTTGTCCTCCCATTTCACGATACGAGAGTTCAATGAGAACGAGCCGTTGTATGTAACCGTAACCTTGTCAGTCTCAGCATTTTTGGTAGTAACGAGAATTACACCGTAGGCAGCGCGCGCTCCGTAGATGGCAGCAGAAGAAGCATCCTTGAGGACAGCGATTGTCTCGATGTCTGCAGGATTCACCTGCGAAAGGCTGCCCTCCACGCCGTCGATGAGAACAAGAGCAGATCCCTGGCTTCCGATGCTGTGTGTCGAACCGGCAGCACTGCTGCTGAAGTTCTTACGGGTATTGTATGAAGTTCCGTTACCTCTGATATATAGAGAACCTGAGTGAGTTGCCTTACCGTCAGTCTGCACGATGTTGAGACCGGCAACCTGTCCCTGAAGGGATCTGGTCACATTGGCATTAGGCCTGTTCTCTATGACACCGCCGTCGAGGTTCTCCACAGAACCCACGAGCTGAGTCTTTTTCAATGTACCGTAACCGACGACTACAGTTGCGTCAAGCAGCTGGTTGTCAGGCTGAAGAGCATAGTCCACAACAGCCTTGGATCCGACCTTGGATTCCACGCTCTTGTAACCGATAATGGAGCAAACCAGAACATCTTCTGCCTTTGCTTTGATGGAGTAATGTCCGTTGATGTCCGTAGATACTCCGTTGGTCGTTCCCTTGACCATAACGGTAGCACCCACGAGGAGTTCATTTGTTGCAGCGTCCTTCACTGTACCTGTGACAGTCACATTCTGGGCAAAAAGCTCGAATGAAGCGACCATGGCCATCTGGACCGAGATCACTGCAAACAGTATTCTTTTCAAATAGAGTTTCATATATTCCCAAAAAGTTTAGCTTCGCTCAAATTGATTGATTGAATGTTACTTATTGTCGGATTCGTATTGGTAACCTTATTTCAAGCTGGTCTTTCAGGAATATCCGATGCTGGAGGTTGGTTATTAACTCACTATCTCATCGGTTTCAAAGTTTAATTTTATTCATTTTATATTATTAGTGTATTATCGGTTTGCTGATGATTTCGCGCCAATGAATTGAATCGGTTCACAACGCACGGAGCGCAAATCACCCTTTTATTGTGCAAATATATAGATTTTTTTCAGATTGTTTCACATTTTATTTCATTTCCTGCAAAAATACCAATAAAGTAAGTTCGCTTTCAACAAATTTGAAACACCAAAAGCAACATAATGAAAAAACTCGACGCATTTTTTTCACTAAAAACGTTGCAATTCCTAAAAACGTTATTATCTTTGCACTTGGATTTGTATTGCCTGATTTCACAGGTCGTTTTCTGATGCAAGATGGAGATGTTCCAGGAACAGTCTCTGTCGAATTCTTATATCTGTATATATCACCACTTAATAACCGACTTGGAGAGATATAAAACCAGATTTGAGTTAATCTTTTTAACAAATCAGATTGAGATTCAATATGAAATCATTAAAATCAATAGCCGGCATTTTTGCGTGCGCTTCCATTCTTCTCACCGGTTGCGAGAAGGAGTTCAAGGCAGGCGAAGATACGACAAAGCCAGTACCTACAGATCTGCAATATGATGTAGAGTACAGCAGACCAGACACGATGGCAGTGTGCTGGAACGCAACAGAAGCGATTGCGGCAGGCGCCACATCGTTCAATGTAGAATTATGCGACAGTCCTGACGATGCTGTAAACACCTATGATGACAACATCCAGACCGTCAAAGTATCCTCTATCGGCGCGGACGGTATCGCCCACGCAGTTTTCACAAAAGGAACCAAAGAACACTCAGAGAAATATGCCCGCATACGTGCAAACTATGGTGCTGTCTTCTCAAAATGGGCATTTGCCACTGACAAGAACGGCGACCCTGCAGTCCTTATTTCCGGACACGGTATGCTCGACAAGAGCAAGGCCTGCTTTGAGAACATCAGGTTCAAAGACAACGGTGACGGCACATTCGATGTAAGTGCTGATGCATCAGCGGCTTCCGGAGCTGACAGTCTCATCGTTTACCTTATGGACTATGCGAGCAGTAAAGCACTGGACAAGAAGGTAGTTCCTGCAGGAAGCACTTCTTTCAGTCACAAGTTCGAAGGCCTTACAGATGGAAAACTCTATCAGCTCAAATTCCTCGCAGAATACAAGGTATCAGGTGCTGCACCTCACACAAATTACATTTATGCAGAAGGCGAAGCAATCAATGAGGAGGGCGAGACCGTAACATCCAATGTCATCCTGTGCGGAAAAGGATTTGCCGTAGTGAATGGTGTACCGCCATCAGTACGTCTTAAATCCAAATATTCCGGCATGCTCGTTTTCGAATGGTCTGTCACGTCATTCGGTGACAACACCAAAGACGCAGCTACTCCTGTAAAGGTTGCTCTCTACGATGATGAATCATGCAAAGAGGAGCATCTTGTATATGGTTGGACTATCAGCAAATACGAGCTTCCTACGAACATTGCAGACAAGCAGCCTGCCATCTCGTTCGCAAACCTCAAACCTGGAACCAAATATTGGTTTACCTGCCAGGACCAGACCACAGGTCTCCTTTCAGATGCGCTTGAGGCTGAAACTTCAGGATTCAATATCGTTCAGGTAGGCACAACGCCTGCTGCTGCAGGCGAGACCGTTCTCGCAGAAAACTTCAGTGAGCTTTATTTCGGTGGAAACTCTATTGACTTTACAGCTACCCCTGAAAACAACAACAACGCATTGCCTCATCCTGAAGAAGGAAAATGGGACTCAACCAATCTCAAATTCACAGACCCGAACCATGGCTTCTTCAACACCATCGGCAAGAGCGGCGGCGTGAAGAATTCCAGATTCAAAGATTGGGCTGTCATTCACGGTGCCAAGGATGGTACAGGTACTGTTGGAGAAGGTGACTGCTGCATACGTACAGGTATGCTCCAGATGGGTGCATCAAGCTGTATCCCTATCGTATTCACCCCGAAACTCACGAACCTTGAAGGACTCGCAACAGTCAAAGTAACTTACACCATTTCCTCAATGTGGGAGAAGGGTGCACTTAAAGAAGCCGGAGATGCTGACTTCAAGAGCATCGGAATCTACGTGGCAGAAGGAGGCAAGACATCCACAAGCGGTACAAGTTATGGAACGCTCACAGGCGCTTCTGTAAAACAGGTGGCTGCTATCGACCGTCCTGCAACCAAAGAAGCTGACGGAACTACAGCATTGAAAGCACCTGCATGGGAGAAGAGGACAGTTACTGTCAAGAATGTGGCCCAGGGCGCGAGAATCGGTATCGGAGCTATCCGTCCAGAAGGCAAGACCGGAAACCAGCGTTTCCTTCTCAGCGGTGTTACAGTATCAGTTGTATCTTACGGTGAGCCTGAACTGTTTACTCCTGTGCTTAAGGAAACCAACATCGGCAAGACCAAGGCTACTCTCACATTCGAGGCTCAGGATTTTGCCAAGGAATATATTCTCGGCTACAAGAAGAGCGGAGATGCGGAATACAAGTTCATCGACTCTCCTACTCCTGAAATCACTATAAAACCTCTGGAAGTAAACACAACTTACTTCATCAAGGCATACTGCAAATCCGGTGAATACGAGTCACCTGCATTCTACTATGAATTCAAGACAGGCTCCGTGGACTACACCTACCCTCTCGACATCAACAATCTCGAAGAATTCCTCGAGTGGATGTCAGCAGGTGCAGAATACACCACTGCTGGACAGGAAATCAATCTCAAGACTGACATTGACCTTGCCGGCGTTACTGCTGAGCAGCTCCTGATTGTCCCTGAATTCGAAGGAACATTGAACGGCAACAATCACGTCATCAAGAACTGGACGTCCACACACGGCCTCTTCAGAAAGATGAATGGTGCGGTCAAGGATCTCACCATCGACGCCAGCTGTTCATTCAGCGGTTCCGAGTATCTTGCACCTATCGCTCTCTCAGGAAGCGGCAGCATCAGCAATGTCCACAACAAGGCGAAGGTTTCATATACAGCTGACAAATTCACATCTTCTGTTGCTGTTGCAGGTATTGCAGCGGAATTCTCAGGCAAAGTCGAGAACTGCTCCAACACTGCAGAAATCACAGCGACAAGCGCAGGTTCTGTTCAGGGAATTGCCGCTGCCGGTCTTATCGGAAAACTGGACGGCAAGCTCTCAGGCAGCAAGAATGAGGGTGCAGTTACAGTCTCAGGAACATTTGTTGAAACAGAATCCTCTGTCGGAGGACTTTCAATTGTTCCTTGCGTAGGTGGCATCGCCGGTGCAGGTGCTTCCGGATTTGAAATGGAGAACACAGACAACAAGGGTAAGGTAACAGTTACATTTACAGATATGAGTTCTTCTCCGAAAACAATCCAGAGAATAAGCATTGGCGGTATTGCAGGAGCTCCTTCCGGAAACATTACCAAGTGCAACAACTACGGAGAAATCAATGTCAAGTTCGCAACAAAAGACGGTAATGAGTCGAGTGTAAATTACATTGGTATCGTAGGTGGTATTTCCGGTGGTGATTATTATGCTGCCGGCAAGAATTCCACCAATATAAAAGACTGTGTAAACGAGGGTAAGATTACTCTCCACAATGATTCCAATAAGGCAAACAGTGCAATGGGCGGAATCGTTGGTTGGCCAGGAGACGAAGCCACCTCTCAGACCGTAGTGAGCGAGAATTGTACGAATAACGCGGACATTACCTTCAAAGGTAAAGGAAAGTGCCGTGCTGGTGGTATCCAGGGTGGTTCCGGAAACATCAAAGGCTGTACAAACAACGGTAACATACTTATCGAAGACGGCAAGGACTGCGCAGTCGGCAGCGTAGCAGGTTTCCATTCAAATGGTCTTGTTATAGAAAACTGCAAAGCCTACGGAACAGTTACTGCCAAAGTAGATGTATATGGTATCGGCGGCCTTATCGGAAATATCGGAAACGTTGCGCATACAACTGGTGACGGTTGCGTGGTGGATTGCACCGTAACTGGAGGCACAGCAGAAATTGCCGGTATGGTCATTGGAGCATTTAATGGCAACAGCAAGAAGATCGAGCTGGGTACCAAGACAGCCATCAAGGTGGCCGGCACATTAAATGGTGTTGCTGTTACTTCTGAGAACTTGAAGGATTGCCTCCACGGAACTAAGAACTACAAGGCAGAGAATCACATTTTCAACGCCGTATTCGGCAAATAATCTGCATTGAAATATAACTCTCGAAAGAGTCCGGCCGGAAGGTCGGACTCTTTTTTATCGATACGGTCAATACGAATTTATCGATACGGTCAATACGAAACCGCGGAGACGCTAACCAGACCACCGACCAACCTGAAATTGCTACAACCAACGAAAGTACTGATTCACAACCAGTTAGCAGATAAAGCAAAAGTCAGGTTATCCACTTTTTCACATAACCTGCATTTGGCCGCTCATCGTATCGACCTGACACTCAATAATATACTCCAAAATCACGACACGCAGGTTGTTCGACATTTCCATGGGCAAAAGTACATAACCGCTGAAAACGCGTCAATACGTAACCGCGGAGACGCTTACGGTTGTTCGATTCAATCCAATTCTGTGCTGTCCCATTCTTCGTAACACTCCGCACTTTTTGTAGGCCAGACTGATATTCCTGATAATCGTTGTCTCACGGAATGGGTTTTGTCCGTGAAAACCCGCCTTCTGCCGGACAAGTTGTTGATTTTAAACAACTTATCCGTGAAACCCTGCCTTTTTACGGACAAACCGAGCAGTTAGAGTCAACTTTTTACAGTAATAAGGTTTCATGGTGGCAAGCAGGACAGCCTCACACCGCAAGAAGCTAAACATCCATGCAGACTCACCGAAGTTAGTGAAGCCGAGCAGCCGCATAGACCGCTTATCTTAATCCCCCTAACCTTGTTATTTTATTGGGACTCTGTC
>ULYL01050507.1_pt1 | contig 74943 bp, 57 predicted proteins | sample 1962211 | NCBI WGS metagenome assembly ULYL01 (sample SAMEA4835864, study PRJEB28245) | human gut metagenome | biome: gut microbiome; material: fecal sample | place: Denmark | collected 2008
AAGGCAAATGTAGAAGATTCTATCAATATCAATACTGCTCGCGCCAAGTCGTCGTTGCCGTATAGCATTAGAACAATTCTCTCAAATTCATCCAATTGTATACAATCTTGCAATTTGGATAAGACTCGACCGTTTTCATCAAGGATTTGACTCAAGGCGTATTCTACTTTATTGCATTCCAATGCCGTTTTAAGTGAATATATATTAGTAGTAAAGAAGTGATACTGACCTTTAATAGATTTACGCATTTCCGAAAAACCACTATATGTCTCTTTTTCAAAGTCTTCACTTGTGCTTGCAAGAATATATGCAAAATCAAATGTTATTACAGAAGTAACTAACCCAAGCGATAACGATATGGAATAAATATATCTCTGCATATCATCGTATGAGCAAGCAAATTGTGATTCGATTGCAAGATAGTATGATTCCTCTATAAATACTGGATATATGCGCATAACGCCCAAATCGAAATGTATTGGGATTAGTCCACGTGAAATAGTTGACTTATAGCAATAAACTCTTGTATCAATATCTCGATTCCAATAATCTTCTTCTATTGGAAAGAAGAAACGATAAAAGTATTTTTGATCCCTTTTCCATCCCATTTCCATCATATTGCTTATGCTTATGGAATATGGATATTGACCATTTTCATCTGCTGCTAAATTTGTAGTTTCATTTAAGTATGCACTCTTGTTCTGAACTATGTATTTTACCATAGTGTGTTCATTGCGGAGGCAGAATTCTCCTATGTCTACAATGCTAATGGCATTCAACGATTCGTGTAGGCTTAATGAAAAATTCAATTCTAAATGACGATCCTTAATCCTTAGAGAACCTTTTCTATCATCAAATGGAAGATTGGATAGTTCATATTCGCATCTTCCATTTGATAGATTATGTATATATTCTATTGCTGAATCAAGATTCTTGATGATTTCCATTTTTATTTATTGTTTTATTTACATATGCATACAGATTCTCTCTTATATGCGTTTTTGTGAGACCGTCAAACTTAATTATATCTCGTTGCTCAGTACATTTGTAGAACGAACGTATTTGAAACTGTTTTGTATCTTCCGACGATATACCATACTTTATCCAAAGTATATAGGGATTGTCGTTTAATGTTTTCAATATGAGCGAAGCAGCGGCCAATCCCTTCAATTTTTGCGTCCGACTCATCAAAATTTCAATTTTATATCTGTTTCCGGTCGTTTCGGCCGGATTCTTTGTCTGTTTTTCATGGCGTGGATACAGTTCCCCCACAAGAGCTTCGCATTGACCGCAAGTTTCATGTCAGGCATCCACCAAACGCGCCATTTGTTCTATCCTGTCCACCAGCTGCACCACGTTTGCCGTGTGGATGCCGAAAAAGATATACAGGATTTCTGTCCACTTCGTCCTGGCCTTGAGTCTCCGGAGATTGTAGTGCTCTTCCGGTGTCTCGTACGAGCCTATCATCGCAGTCGCCCTCACTCTGGCAAGTTCCAGCACAATGTAATCCAACAAATTATAGTTCGTTAATAGCCGTGGGAGCTATTGCCACGTCGCAGAATATCTGCGGATGATGCCGTTCAGCTGTTCCCGCAGTTTCGGGCAGCTGAGTCCCGTGTACATCTTCAGGAGCATCAGAGCCACTTTCCCTTCAGGCGTGAAGAACGACCTGCGTCCCAGCTTCGGCCTCATGCTTTTCCTTACCAGACCGAAGTTCTCTGCCATCTCGCGGAGAGGAAGCAACTTTTTTATCCTGCCCAATTCGCTCTTTTCGAACGTTGAATAGTAGAACTCATAAAAATTGAACTCCGGAAACGCAATGTTTGGCGCTATTTCAGAAAAATTTCGTACTTTTGATATGCAGATTAATTTTGCGATTCCCCCAATTTCTCACTTTCGACGGTGGTTGGGGGAATTCTTTTTCCCTTTATCAAAGTTACGAAATTTCTATCACTTTATCAATCAGCTCGTTAGGAAAGTCGAAAACTTTTTAGGCATTTCACGACAGTCCCTAAGTATTAACGGGGCCATTAAAAAACAAGATTTCCTTTCTGCATAACATCATAAACCGAATCGAAGTCTGAAGGTTTTTGAAATCGTCCCCTAGAGACTAATGAGTAAATCTGTTTCCGTTTTTTTGAAAGAACAGTGGATATAGTTTGGCGTCCATTAACTGCTTCAAGAATTCTATTTATAAAATAACTATCGGCATTTTTCGCTTTAATAAGTTCAACATCCAATGTCGATACTATTTTAATGGTTAACTGTGAAAAGCCGACGACCCCACGAAGTGAAAGCCGAATCGGTTGATCAACCATAGTATTAAACGACTGTGGTATTTCTAAAACATCTAAATCAGATGGAGTAAGATTCCGAATCTGTGAATAAGCACCGACTACTCGATTTGTTGTCTGACCACCATTATGTATGACGGCGTTTCTACACTCCTTAAAATACCGATAAAAGAGAAGCCAGTTATCCAATTTCGAATAATTATAATGCTTACTATGGCCTTTATAAACGTCATAGAAAGCATTGATTAGATTAGCGTTACCTCCAATTGATAATTGAGCAAGTAAAGTGCTATAATTCTTCGACTTTGATGACGGATTCTGAAAACAAATAACATTATTTTTCAAATTCGCTACATTAAGAATACTAAGTATATTTTCCACCCATCCTTCATAACATGCAAATATGTTTGTTAACAGATTTTTCGCTATTCTATATTCAATGTCCTCCCAAGAATCCGCAATACACGTTCTATATAGGTTTGGTCTATTGGTAACATCTTCCTTTTCAACAAATTTTTGACTTAACTTGCCATTATTGGTTATACAATACTCTTCATAATACCCTTTCACTTGCCAACGAAGCATCTTCAAAGCAGTAACAGTAGGCCACACCTCATCAAAAATCTCAGTCATTTGAGCTTCAAACAACTTACTTGGTGTAAAAAACATTGATGTACTTGTCTTGTACGAACCAGTTCTCAAACGACTTCTTGTAGATAAAATATTTGCCATTCCAAAGCGATATTTTGTTTTAGATTGTCGTTAAATATTATAAATCTTAGCGAGGCAAGCAAGCACTGACTGAATGTCCACTCGTTTAGACATCGTTCCAGAGAAATAATCCATTTTGCACTTCGTTTGCATTTCAGGTACCAGTTAATCACATTTTTAACTCTCCTCCCAGACACATCCCCAGGTACCTCGACTCTCTAATGACAGAAAATTTCACTAATGGTGTTATCATGACTATCCGCAGGTCGCACAGATTATAATGGTTAGAATTAGACACCAATTATTTCGTCCAACTTCCTCAGGCATTTTTCTTTTGTAAAGAATTTGTCATAATATTCTTTACCATTACGTCCCTTTTCTATCAATTCTTTTTTGTCTGCGGATGACAACGTTATCACAAGTTCAGCCAATCCATCCGAATTCCCGGCCTCAACATTCCATCCACATCCAGCAGCCTTTATTACGTCACCGCCTTCGCCATTAAGCACGGCTATGATAGGACGTTCTGCCGCCATATACGATGAAATTTTGGCAGGAGAATACATGTTGAACAGTGGAGAATCTGTCAAAGATACGAGCATGACATCAGCCTTTTCAAAGAACAGTGGCATTGTTTCCGACGGAAAGCGTCCAAGAGTAATCACCGTGTCTCCCAGATCATTGTCTTTCACAAAAGACTTGACCCAATCCAAACGTCTTCCGTCACCAACAATTACCCATTTTATATTCTTGTGTGTCTTAGTTTTCAAAGCAGCTTGCATGTTACAATCCATACCATGAGCCTCACCTACAGCACCAGCAAACATCACAATAAAGTTGTCACCATTTGACAGTTCTTGCAAAGCCTTAGGAATGGTAAAACCTGACCTTGACGCACCAGACGTCCCGTCACTCCACTGTGGATAATAAACAATCTTGTCCAGATAATCACCATACTCCAATATACTCTTATCAAAACTCCGCGAAGAAGTGAGTATTTTATCAGAGTTTTTATATTCACTCTTCACAAACCAGTCAAAGAAGTCAAGAATGAACTTATTATTTATACCGCCAGCAGCCGTTAAACTCTCCGGCCAAAGGTCAAGCACCCATGTGTATAAAGGCACATGTCGCATTTTCTTATAAAGAACAGCCGGACTTGACATTGTCACTGGAGATAATTGTTGACAGAAAACCATATCATACTTGTTCCAAAGTGCATGAAAAAACGTCCATATACATCCAAAAACGAGATAACTAAAATAATTTAGCATCAACATAATCTTGTTGTCCTCGCCTCGTGGTACTATTGGCAAATGCGTAACACGCACTCCATTAATTACTTCATGCCGTTTCTTGAACACACCATACCCTGAGAAAAATTTCCCCTTAGGATAATTAGGTATACCTGTTACTACATGTACATCATGTCCTTCTTTTGCCAAATGAAAGGCGATGTCATTACCACGGAATGTCTCCGGATAAAAGTATTGACATACAAATAGTATTTGCTTTTTCTTCATTGATTTTTTATTTTCAATAACAAAGATATAGTTTTCTCTCTCCGCTTTTTCAAAGTTACGAAATTTCTATCACTTTATCAATCATCTTGTTGCATAATTATTGGGCTTTTCACGTTCCCCAATTAGATGCGTATATAAATCAATATACTTCTCGAAACATTTGTTTTTGTCGAAATGCTCTTCAGCCCGTTTACGGCAGTCCTCAGCTGATAATGGAGATGCTTTTAATTTCATAATAGCCTCTGCTAAACCATTGACATCTCCCTGCTCCACAACTATTCCTGTCTTCTCGTCTATTGCCTCAGGACTACCACCGGTCTTATATGTAATAACCGGAGTGCCGCATGCTAGAGACTCAAGATTTACCGTCGGGAAGGTATCAGCATAAGTCGGATTAATTAATACGTCCGAAGTGGAATAAAGTTGTGCCAATTCATGCACGTTTTGAGTCCGTTGTATTCCTGTGATACCAACAGGTAGACTTTTTAGCTGGTCAGCCGAAAGACCTACCATTGTTATTTCATAATCATTTTGAGCGAGCAATGTCCTTAATTTATAGATATCTAACTCTCCTTTGTCAGGAGACCAAACACTAGAAACTGCAAGAATGCGAAAACGTCTATTAGTATTTGATGTTTTTGTAAAATAAGGTTTGAAAGTTGTCAAATCCACGCCATTCTTGATAATCGTCATTTCTTTCTCTTTTAGAAAAGATGACTTGACGAAAGTGTCCATCCACTCGGAACAAGAAACGATGGTTAGATTCTTACATTCTCCAAACAAATGTTTTTTTAAATAATAATTCTTCTTTGAGCGATCTGTCCAAGTCTTTGGGTACTCATCCTTTAATGGACAATCATGGCATCCAGTTTTCCAGCGCTCGCAATTCTTCTTTACAAAATGGAAGCAATGTCCGGTAAACGCCCAACAATCGTGAAAAGTCCAAACAACCTTAATATCTGTCTTATTGAGGTATTCAAAGAGTAATCGATAGTTAAGGAAGTGGTCATGAATATTATGCAACTGAACAACATCCGGTTTAATAGATTTGATCTTGTGAATCAAGCATTTAGTCGCCCAACGAGAGTTAAGCCCTTCATTATCACAAATCCGCTGTGCTGCATAGTGGAGATATAAGTCTAATTTGCCTCCAACTTTGATTAAATGCGATTGAGAAGGATTAAACCAACGACCATATGCTATGTAAGACTCCCAACCATGTTTCATGGCGCATATCCCTATCTGCTCGGCAATTTTTCCCGTAGACCCCCAATTGGCGGTAACATTTATTTGAAGTAGTGTTGGCATGTGAGTAAATCTGTTAAAAAAAGCAAGAATTCTATTTGTTAATAATAGTCTTAACTTTTATTGCTGATATCCTAGATTGTCCTCATTGAGTTTTTTATATTGACTAATAATACCGGAATAATATGTGGCTATTGCGAAATGAATGCTTCCCCAAAAGGTGAAATATACAGAAAGAACAGCTCTCGTTTTAGAAGGATTCAACAGTTAAATTATACCTGTTTTATTTCCAGCATTTGTCTCAGATATCGTTAATATAATTTAAATATCACAACGGAATTGACTTCTTCAAAGAAGCGAACTCATCTATTTTTGATAGTTATAATCTTTCCACCAAGCTTTAAATTTATGATGAGATATCTGCTCGTTTTTTGGTGGCAATTGCATATAGTTACCATAAGCGGCCGTCAAATATTCATCATATTTTTCTATAACCATAGCTTCAAACCCTTCAAAGGGAATCGTTGTGTACGATTCAAAATAATCTGCTGGCAACAATTCCTCAAACCTATTATCATTTGGAGCAATAATCCCCCTCAATTTGCAATGAGCCAGTCCAGAATACGTTGCGGACAAATCAGACATTTCATTCGATATTGCATTAATGGATTTAAATGCCAAGAACAACTGCCCCAAAATCAATACTAAATTTTTTAATGGATTTCTCTTCCACTTTACTTTTACAATTTTTAGGATGTGTTGCCTGTTAAGCTTCTTTTTCCGGTTCATAAATGACTTTAATTCATACAAATCGTCGGGGACATTATCCACAGGGAATACATCTACATAAACGCCATATGTATTTTTGACATTTGAGTCTTCATTAATGATAGTACGAGTATCATTAACTTTTGCAAATGGGAGAGAATACTCACGGTCGGAACCAGGACTAATTACTGAATAATACTCATGTTTGAAACCCTTAATGAATTTGTCGTAATCTTTACGCAACAACATGATATCCAAATCATCGTCCCATGGAATAAATCCTTTGTGACGAACAGCACCGAGCAATGAGCCAAAAGCGAGAGAATATCGTAAATTGTGCTTCTTGCAATATTTATCAATTTCTTTAAGCATATCCACTTGGATTTGCTTAAGTTCCTGAACTCCAATATTATTCATTGATTATAATTTAAATACATTCTTTCCATCTAAATACAATTCCTGAACTTCAGCCATCTTTAGGTTTTCATCCTTAGACACCTTGCAGAAGTGATAGCCGTCAGTCAAAATCGAAGCCACAAAATCTTTAATCTCATAACGCAAGCCTTCTCCAACATATGGATAGAAGTATTTTTTATTTTGATTCTGATCTTCGTAGCGTACTTCGAAATAGTCGGTTTTCCACCACGGGGCAGGGACATATACATAGCCTTTAGTTCCAGCTATGGTCATGCACCCTTCCGTTTTTACACCTAGACCGACTTGAAAGGAAGCAACCGCATGATCGTACCTGAAAACAGCCTTAGTGAACATATCCACACCATTTTTCATCTTAGAATAGAAGTTGATGTTACGGAAATCAGTACCCAAAAATTTGAAAATAGGTAATAATGGAAAGCAAGCATTTTCACTCATGCTTCCCCCAAAATGAAGGTGGTCAAGTTTCTCGGATTTTTCATCAGTAAGAGTCGTCACAGAGGCATTGACCTCAACAATTTCCCCTATAACGCCCGACTTGAGCAACGAGAAAAGATGACCGAATGCTGGGCAATAAGCCGTCTTTAATGCAGTCTGAAGATGCAATCCATTTGCCTGCGCTATGTTGTATAGCTCTTCCGCTTGCGCACGACTAAATACAAAAGGAGTCTCACACAACACATGCTTGCCGGCCATTAAAGCAGATTTTACATATTCATAATGAGTGTAGTGTGGAGAAGCAATATAGATAGCATTACAATTAGCATACAATTCATTCAAGTCTTTGGCTGCTATCGGAATTTTATACTTTTCGCAGAAACAAACACAAGCTTCGTGATTTGGGTTGTAAGCAGCGACAATATTCGCACTGTTCACATTTTCGGACTCTGGCGCAAAACGCGATGCGATGCTCCCTGTGCCGATTATGGCAATATTAACCGATGGTCGCTCCTGACGAAGTTGAGTAGATGATATTCCTTGAGTGCGCGGAAGATATACCACTTTACAAAACTCATTCAGATAGTCAAAATAGCCTTCCCAATCTGAACCAATTGCGAAAATATCAACCCCATATTTTTGGATATCATCAATTTTCTGCCCACGATATTCCTCAATCACGACCATATCGGCAAGTCCAGTGGCCTTTACTGCATCTATGCGTTCCATTACGTTGTTACACGTATTCATTTTTCCCCGCTCAAGGTCAAAGTTATCAGTCGTAACCCCAACAATGAGATAGTCGCCCAGCGCCTTTGCACGCTTGAGCAAGTTATAATGTCCTTGATGGAATAGATCGAATGTTCCGTAAGTAATCACTTTCTTCATATGCAGCACCAATGTTTAGATGAATTTCTTTTCTCTCAAATCAATAAATGCAGCAATCAATTTATCGTAGTCTTCTTTATGCAGATAGCCTATGTGCCCTACACGAAATATGGTCTCTTTCATGTCTCCACCATTTGGACACACCCACATTCCGTAGTCATCCTTAATTTTAAGAAATATCTCATAGGCAGATTGAGTCGTTGGATGCAACGGAGTAACTGCGTTGCTTAAACTCTCACTGACGATTTCAAACGGAAGATTATATTCTTTGAGTTTATCACGAAAATACTTGGCCAATCCAGCGCAACGGGCAATTTCAGTTTCGGCGCCTCCATTAACCTCGATCTCTTTCAACCTAGTATTAATTTGACGTAGTATGCCTACCGCTGGAGTCCAAGGTGTCTGACCTCTCTCCATATTCTTTAGTGCCAGTTTCAAGTCAAAATACTGACAACAGCATTTATTTTTATTGATACGTTCAATAGCTGATGGCGCTAGAACCATGACAGCGATGCCAGGAGCACAAGCTAATGCTTTTTGACTGCCAGTAATCATTACACCGGCACCAGTTGTTGCCATATCAAAATGATCGCAAAGAAATGTTGATATAGTATCCACGATTAGAAAACAGCCATTTCGCTTACAAAAATCAGAAACGAGATCCATGTCGTAATGCACTCCGGTTGAGGTCTCATGTTTTTGAAGTAAAAATGCAGTATAGCCTTTCCCTTCATATTCTGCAAGATGTTCTTGTTTTAATGCTTTCCCATGTTCCAATTTAATTTCGGTAAAAGGTATTTCATGGAGAGTAAGCAATTCAACGAAACGTGCTCCAAAACTACCACCATTTACGACAAGTGCTTTGTCATTCTTGGTCAAGCAGTTCATTATGGATGTTTCCATCCCACCTGAACCAGAGCTAGTTAAAAAAACCACCTTGCTATCTTCTGTAGCATTAGCGAATTTCTTAATAAGGCGCTCGTTCTCCAACATTATTTCCGAGAATTCCGCCGTCCTAAAATAAGGTACCTGTTCAGCACCAATGGCTCGTACAGTATCAGAGGACTGTACCGGACCTACCGTAAAATTAATCATTGTATTTATTCCTATTAAATTGTATTCTGTAATCCAACTATATTCTAAAACACACCAATAAAGGACTTATCTTAAGAGTTTACCTGTGTTTAATGTCAGCTAATAATGACCGATTGTTCTTTTTTTTCTGAAACTCTGTTTCCTTGCGAGCTATACATACAAGGGAAAGTTTACATTGGAAAGTAGTGTAGTAGTAAATAGTTGATACTATTTCTATAATTCTTACAAGTTTGATTATAAAAACTCATTGTAGATAATTCGGGATTACACTAGATGCAGAGAATCGTGAAATATCAAAACTATGTATCTTATTAAATCTCGTAGATAAACAAATATCTATAGCTTCCCCCATCATGTTTATGGTAGCTGCTTCGTTGTCCAGTAAATTCGGACAAATAAGGCCGAAATCAGTTTCAATAATTCTTGACAGGTGTGGGTTATATTTATCGGGACATTGCATTATTTCCCATACTCCAATAGACGAATTCGAAGCGACGCATTTCAAACCTAATGATAAAGCCTCGATTAAAACTCCTGGCAATCCTTCATCCCGTGACGGAGAAACTAACAATTCTGCATGCTTCATATATTTATATGGATTTCGTTTCCTTCCTAAAAAATAGACAGAATCAGTTAAGTCATAATCATTGCACAACTTCTGTAAATATTCTCTTGCATTTTCTTCATCAGATCCAACATATACCAATTTATATCCAGGATATTTTTTTAATATTTTTGCAAATGCATAAAACAGTCTATCGGTGCCTTTTATTTTGCAACGTAAACTGCCGACGTATAGAATTACTTTGCTTTCAAAAATCTTCTTTTCATTTGGGTCCGTAATTTCTTCTTGCGATAAATTATTTATTATGCTAAAGTCGTGAATATTATAGGCCAAGCGTATGTTTTTATTAGATCCATGAAGTTTAATTAAGTCAAGATATGCACTCCTATTAACTGCAATCATTGTATCTAATCGTGAGCATAAAACCATATTTGCAATATAATTGCACCAATAATATAGAACACCCTTGAATTTTAATTGAGATAGGCGTGTATGGAAAACTCCTACTTTTTTCTCACCTATTCCGGATAATACGTTCCAATATGTCGCACCAAGAAGAGTGGATATGGAAATATCTATCTTATTCTTTTTCTTGAATCCATAAAGATTTACACAACGAAGAATACTTGTTCTTATACTACCTAATTCGAAAACATTACCAAAATTAAACCCATCTTTAGTATATGGGCCTAAACAAGCAACGAAAACAGTCGTATTGTCTTGTTGGCATAAACCTTTATATAAATTATATGAGACACTGGCGATAGTGCCGATATTCGAAGGAATGAGTAATAATATATTCATGTTGTTTTAATATATAATGTTTTATCCCAAGCAAGTTTCTTGGGTGATATCTAAGATTCTATAGTTAAGTTCGTGATTTTTTAGTATTCGTTCGTTTCAGAATCCAAGCAAATAACAATGTCCAAAGGATTATTTTCAATGCGTCAAGAAACGAAGCTCTGCACATAAATATTGCATCAGAAGCCAAGGAGAGATATACAATCAAATATGCATAAGAGCCGTTAAGCATTCTTTTTCTTGCATAGATGACAAATCGTCCTAATGCAAAGAAAAAGATTAGAATTCCAATGAAGCCGAATGCTAAATATACGTCCCCCACGATATTAGTCCCTAAACCAAATGAAGGAGGATCTCCTAATTCTAAAAAGGTAGAAAGACTTGCTGAACTTAGAAAGTAATGTGGAATTCCTGTAATGATTAGAAATAATCTTTGAGCAAAAGGAATAGGAGCCAATAAGGATGAAACCATTGTTAAACCATAGGTGCAAGAATACTTTTCCACGAAATCATAAAACACATACAGATTTCTGTTGTTTATGAATAGATCTTCAAAATAATCTAGGGCGCCAAGTTCAGAAGACTCTTTTAAAATCAAATTAGGACTGAGAATCTCGTCATGACGAATGTTGCCTATAAATGACATCAAAAGTATTCCGAAGATTATGCCAGGAATAACCAATGAAATTGAAACTTTATTCCGAAGACAATATATTATAGATATTGTCGAAAAAATGATTAGCGGGAAAGTCCTAGTGCCGGAGGATAACAGTATTAAAGCAATTATTGATAATATGCTATATGTTTGAAAAATATGTTTTCTGTTTTTACAAAGAAATATTGTTGAGGCAAAAAAGATAATAATGGAAGGGAAAAACAACATTAAATATTGCACTTTCATATTTGAACTCATTTCTCCTCTTTCATATCTATCTTCGAAATAGTCGAGTCCTCCAAATAATAGGAATGCAAGGAAGTATATTATAATTAAAAGAGTTATTGTGCTCATTTGTTTTGCTCCGATTGCCATGTCGAAGTTCAACCTTTTACTTGTATTCTCGGTCTTATTCCGCCATAGATAACCGCAAGTATATATTGAATAAGCCACTTGTGCAAGTGCGGTACATTTAGTTATAACCTTCTCATTAAACGGAAATGAAAATAAGGAATAATATGGATCTACAGGATAGATGTATACTGGGTAAACGAAGTTTGTAAAGAAGAATGAAATTGAAAATAATAGATTAAATCCTACTTTCTCATTTCTGACATCTAAGATGAAGACCATTGTTGCTGATACTAAAAAAAGATTATGCAGCCAAAAGCAATAGTCAAAAGAGTAGGTTTTTGGCGCAAAAAAGTATGACAGCAAAGATACAATTAACAGAATGATTGATAAGGCTCTTTTCATTTGTACAGTTTCATAATAACATTAAGCACAGGTATCAACAGCCAGATGGGGGCATTGCGTATAAATAATAAGCGAACGTCATTAGAATATGAACTTGATGGTAACAACTCATTTTTTATTATTCTAAGACAGTTTCTTTTTTGGGTCTTATTATATTTCAATCTATATATATTTACGATTGAACGTAAGAGAAGGTTTCGGTAATTAGGCATATAGGAAGAAACCAATATTCCCTGAGCATTATACTTGGAATCAATAGTATTTATCAGAGTTAAGCTGTCCTTCAAGAACTCGGACAGTGGTTTGAAGTCATGGTCTTTTTTTGATAAAGAACCAGTTCCCGACTCCATATAGTGATAATTACATTTATTAATGGTGATTAGGCAATTAACGTATGTTAAGACCGTGAAAAAAAACGTTGTATCCTCACCGTAAGAGTATTCTTCAGGGAATCTGATGTGGTATTTTTTTATAAGTTTATTCGGATACAACTTGCAATATGGGGCACCAAATGTCAGAAGGTTATTTTTTAGCAATCCCTCCGCAATATTTGAATATATTCCATTTTCTAAGACAATATTGCTGTAGATCATTCCGTCTATTTCATCTTTACGTCCCTGTAAAACGATATCACTATCAGATAACTCTACAGATGTACAGAAGAAATCAGATAAGTACTTTTGTTCGCACCAATCATCAGAATCCATAAACACAATCCATTGTCCTTGTGCAATATCTAATCCCGCATTTCTAGCAGAGCTAACTCCTCCATTCGGTTTATGAATCACAATAATTCGTTCATCCTTTTCAGCATACTTATCACAGATGACAGCGCAATTGTCCGGAGAGCCATCATCAACTAATATTAGCTCCCAATTTGTAAATGTTTGGTGAAGAATGCTATCAATACAACGTTCTAAACTATGCTCCGCTTTATATACTGGAACAACAATACTTAATTTTGGTTGATTATTTCTGCAACTCATTTAATAATAGCGACTTATCTTCTATTCTATTCTTTTCGACTATGTAATTGACTGTTGTCCAATCTATAGTCTTGGTAAGATCTGTATCATTGAGGTTATCAGCATTAAGCAGCCTGTCTTCGAGATGAAACACTTTTAGCAATGAAATGAATCGAGACATACCTCTATGCTCATTCCCTATCACCCAAAAAGGCTTATTGAAGATAATTGAAAATACCATTCCGTGAAAACTGTCAACAATGGTCATTTTTGCGTCCATAAATGCTCGAAGCCAAGTAGTAACACCAGGGAACACACAATCTTCAATTCTGGATTTTACGTCTTTTTTTGTGCGAGTTTCTGCTTGACATTTTGGAAGCACCTGAAATACTTTTAATCCTGTATCAGTGGCTACTTTTCTGATAAAAGATGTTTTGTTGGCATCGGGATCTAGAATATAATTAAAAAGTGTGCCTTCAGAAGGTGGTTCATTCTCCGCTTCAATCAAATGTATATAATCGTCTTTGGTAAGAAGCATTGTCGGATCAAGTACGTGGATAGCGTCTACTCCGAGATGTTTTTTACAAAGTTCAATTCCCGAATCTTCCCGTACCGTTATGAGGTCAAACTTCTTTGCAAGCGGCGCGCAAATATTGGTCTGCTTCGGAGAAAACTCCCATTTGTCCGTTCCGAATGATGCAGCATAAGCGATTCGTCTGACGTTCTTGTCCCGAGCGAAGTCAAGAAACATTGAAGAGAGAAATGAGTTGTAGCAAGGCCGCCAACACTGATCGCTTCCAACCACAAAAGCATCATATTTTCCAGAATCAGCTTGTTTGACAAACATGTTCTTAGAAGAAACGGTTTTGGTACGGTTTATATATTTTCGGATGAAATCATTAGTATTGCGTCTAATTACAGAAATCTCATTGGAATTAGGAGAGTACTTTGGCTTTGAATAATGTTTTGGAAATATTGCATGAAGAATACATAATTTTATCTGGGATAAAGATTGGCGAATTCCTTTTGCCCCACACCAATCTATAGTCTCGACTTCAAATCCTGCTCGAAGGAGTATTTGTTGAAGAGCATAATTCTGCAGCAGCCCTCCATAATTAGAATGAAGTGGTTGTGTCAGTATTCCTATTTTCATCTTTCTTAGTTTGTATTGTTATTGATAAGCCATATGAACTCCAGCCTTCCGATTTATCTCTGAACGTTATGGACATAATATTTGACTCGGATAATATAGTAATTCGTTGAAAATCAAACTTATAGCGATTAACTATTATTTTTTCTTCCCCCCCCTATTATGAATAAGAGCGTTTTTTTTGCTATGTGGCGCAAGGTGTAATAGATATTTGTTAACATCTTCTTAATTGTCGGCTTTGTGCATCTGTCTATCAAAGCGTTCAAGTCTTCTGATGAGTCCAATGAGTCGAAAAACAATTTTCTATTTGCAGGTCTTTCAGGAGAACGGAAACATGCTGGATTCAATGGCTTGATTTGTTCATATGTCGTTTCTTTTGCGCTGAAAGCAGGAAGGTTCAAAGTGAATGCTCCTTTGTCCGTGTTTATGAAAACCATGCTTGTTCCTTTGTCATCATTCATTTCTGGAAATATTGATGAAATCCCCCAGAAATCCGCCAACGTGATATCGCTGTTACTCCTTCCTCCTTTGGATCTGCATTCATAACAAGACGGGCGCAAAATAATATCTGACAAGAAAGCTTTCATGTAATGGCTTTTATGAAAAGGTACGTACAATGAACAGCTATCTGTATTTGCGGAAACCTTAAAACTAAAGTTTTGCCAACCTCTTCCTTTGTTCCTGAATTCTATTTCTCCAATTTTACGGATATTATCTTGAATCCAATCGAGATATTTCCCCCAGACTTTCGGACTGGGAACTCCATGACAGACGAAATCCACGGTCAGGAGATTCGGATAGCTTTTCCTAAGATATTGATGCAGTCCGGCTATCTGGCATGGCGTACCCGTAAACATCACATGCCTTCCTTCTTCAAGGAACCTTTTGGCTGTTTTATAGGCATTGCCTATGGTCGCCTGGACATATTTCGACCCCATGAACTGCTTTACGCCCTTGATGGTGTCTGCATAGTCAAACACGACCTGCCAGTTCTCATCGAATCTGGCCCCGAAAACGATGCCGCCTTTATTGATGACGCTTTCTGCCAATATATGGAAAATGCCGCCTGAAGAACTTTGCTTCCTGATTATTTCATCACGGTTTATTGCCGCCAGTACTTTCAGCGGAGCATGTTCTTCTCTTCGGTGCAATATGTTGCATGCCTTCTCGCACAGGCCGCATTGGACGCAGTCCGACGTATTTACGTGCGGGTACAGAAAGCCCTCATTGTCCGCAATCATTGAAATGCATGACTTCGGGCAAACTTGCGCGCATGCGCTGCAGCCACAGCAATCCTCTGCTCTCTTAATGTCGATCATGCCCTGCCGAAGATTTTGTGGAACATCGAAATGAACAGGTTCCGTTCATCGTCCGTCATGCTGAAACGGAAAAACAGCGGGATATAAACCAATGAGAAAGCCGCTATACCCAGTATCAGTTTTCCCCAGGAGTCCAATGCGAAGAAGTGACGGATAATCAGCATTGAGCTGAATATCAGGACAATGGGGATTATTGACATCTTGCTTATTTCCTTCCAGAATGTCATTATGTCGAGGTCCTGCTTGCGCCGGTAATACACGTTCATTATCAGTATCTGTCCCACGACCAATGCGCCCGAAACGCCCATGGCGCAGCCGATGCCGCCGAAATATCTGGTCAGCACTATCTGCATCGCAAGGCTGACAAGGGCAATGATTATGTACAATACGGACCTGAATTTCATTTCGTTACGTGCCTGAAGAATCGTTATCCCCAGATTCTGGATGAGCGGCACTGTCAGCGGAATGAAAAACAGAAGTGATATTATATACGCGTCAGAGTAGCCTGCGCCGGCCCATAACTCGAGGAATTGCTGTCCGAAGATGATGAATCCGGAGAGTATGTAGGCCAGAACTATATATTGCATGCGTCCTGTCCTTATGAACAGGTCCGATATTTCCTTGCGGCTTCTGTTTGTGGCTACCATGGCGGTTACTTTCGGAAGGAAAACCGAGGAAATCGCCGTGGAAAACTGCATGTACATTCCTTCTAGCTGGATCGCTATGGCGAAGACCGCCACGGCTACCGTCCCGACCATCGCTCCGAGGACGAATTGTCCGGTGCTCCAATACACCCTGTCCATGATGGCATTGAGGAATATCCAGAATGAATAAATCGCTACTTCTTTGAGAAAGCCCCAATGAAAGTGCTTGAATCTGAAATATATATGTATATTTAGCTTCCTTCTGCAATATATGAAGTTGAGCACAAGGGTAAGGACATTGAATATTGTCTGGACCACTACCATCGCCACGGCCTTGTAGCCGAAGTGGAGCAGGCAGATCATTACTGCGGTATTGAGAATAATCCTGATGATATTCAACGACTTCTGGAATACGAAATCCTCGTATGCCTGGATGATCGAACTCCAGATGCTCATCGGAAAGGTAAATGCCAGGTTGGCCACCAGAAGGAGCATCATAATGCGGGCACGGTCGAGTTCGACGGCTGTCATCGTGTTCCCGAAGAGGGTGTCCACATTGAAATAAAGCCCCAGCCCTATCCCGAATGCGATGATTCCTATGACGAGGTACAGCAGGAAGAACATTCCGAACATCTCATATTGTTCTTCCGTCTTCTTTTCCGCCCGGAACTTCGCGGTGTATCTGACAATCGCATTGCCGAATCCGAGATCAAGTACAGTCAGGTACGCAATCACGGATGCAACCAGAGAGTACAAGCCGTATTCACTCTGTCCCATCATCCTGAGCATGTACGGTGTGTACAACAAACCGACGACAGTGTTCAGAATAATAACTATATAGTTTAGAACTACTCCTGCTTTTAGTTGATTAATTGGCATTTATATTTTGTGATTTTATGGCTTATTTGACTCAAGTTTCAGTAAGTCGCTTTCCCGAGGGGATGAATTTAGGGTGAGGGTAACGTTATAAACGAGCGTTGGGCTTACAGCCTTTGAATGAGCGACAACCCTCAAATTCGCACTAACGTTCAGCAAGTTTGACGACTTGCGAAACCCGAAACTATTTATTTATAATTGTTCAAAATTAAAGTTATTCGATGCACTTGCAAGATTTTGCTGGTCACCTAATGATGTGGTCGAAAGATCGATAAAAAACTCCTGTTTCGTTTTTGCATCCTCTGTGACAATGATAGGGACACACCGTTTCTGATAAAGATTTATTAAAGTTGTGTTATCTGGATGTTCATAAAAGTCTGTTTTTCCTGCGGATATCATGCAAAATTTAGGGATTGCATATAATTCCTCATTATAATTATTTTCTGAGCCATGATGCGGAACTTGAATAAGACCTATATTATCCCAGCATTCATGGTTAGTATAGAAGTTCTTTAGATTTTCAAGATTAGCCGAATTTGCTGCATCAAAATCGCCCATATATAGACATGCTGCGTAGCACAACATATGATTATGCCCAAACTTACGACATTGTTTTTTACATTGTCCATTGCATAAATATGGTTTAGACAACAATGTCATTGAGTAGCAGTTATGTTTCTTTCCATAATGCTTCTCATAGAGTCTCTTACATTTTTCTATTCCAATACTTTCTAAAAAGTCTTTTATAATCTTGGAATCTTCATATAGATTGCCTGTTAATATTTTTTTGCAAGAAGCTAATTCTCTTCGCAGATCTTGAACTAAGTTACTATCATTCGTTGAAGAGACATAGTATGGTATATATTTCCAGATCTTATTTACTGTCAATATTCCTCCAGAAGGCATTGTTGCCTCTGTTGCAGATTCAAGTTCAACACTTGAACTTATAGAAACTTCATCAGAAGCTTCTATTTGTATAACAGGTACATCATTAATCAACTTCCCTTCAGATTCAATTATTCTGTCGAACAATCCAAAAGATGAGTCTTTTCCGATATCTTTGTAATACAGGTATGTTTCAACCACCATTGATAATGACAATTTGGGAATAAAAACTTTTTTCACATTGCATCTCATCATCAAATGATTTATTCCATTGATATGGTCGGCATGAAAATGCGAAATAAAGAGCGCATCTATTATTGTGCCTTCCGCAAACGCGTCATTAATAATTTCATCTATACGTTCCTCAAAGTCTTTTGAAGATACCCCTGGCTTTGCTGCCTCAAAACATCCACAGTCAAAAATAATTATATAATCGCGAGAAGCATCATCTATATGAAATCTTTCTGCATAAAACGCACCGTGACCAATTGGATAAAACGTTCTTTTGACATATTTGGATTCATTCATATCTTAATTTCTTATGTGGGTATCTTATTGCTTAAGCGAATATTAAAATCCGTGCCTGTTCAGAAATATCCGTATTGTACTGTTTGTACAACAAATACTTCAAAGCCATCTTTAACGCTCTGAATTCAGAGTTGCCGTTTATTGCTGCGAATAAGTTCTTAAAGCGCTCATCCGTGTTTGACGTGACAGACTTGGATAGTTTGGTGAACTCCTTCAGCGTTGACGGAAGATTATATTCTTCTGCCGTGTCAACCTAAAAATCATCCCGTTAGACTAACTCGCTGTTTTCGTCAGAGCCATTCAGCTATAGGGAACCATTATTCATCGCACCATAATGTTCTGAACATTGGCCACACTTCACCTTGTTGGCGAGGAGTAAGTTTTGCAAAATGACACCTTTGATAAAATCCTAGAGCACTGTGACTGCTTGTGTGATACGCCTTAACCGTCAGGAATACGCATCCCGCCAATGTCTGCCGTTTTGCGTATTCGGCAATCTCATCAACAATCGCTTTTCCTAAATTTTTGTGCTGGTAATCTTCTCTCACTGCCAAATAAGCGATTTCTAGAGCCGGATAAACGGACTTGTTTTCGAATTTTATTCTATGATCTTCCTCAACTTTAGGTCTCCAAGTATCAGAGATTCCGCTATTCATTTCCTCAAAATCATCTGATTCAAGGCCTATCGAGTCAAATGCCAACGCGAATACCGCTACCACATCATCACTTTTATATTTCGTTGAAACCGAATAAGCCGAGCAATAGTGATTCTTCGAATATATTTCCAGTTCAGAATGAATAAACTCATCCAGTGGTTGAATTCCGCAAGAAAACGATTTCAGAGATCCGAAATCCGAAATGATTGATACTTCATACGCCGCTTCCATACCACACCTCACAAACTAAATCATCATTTCCAATCGAAATGATATTTCTTTTCTTTCAAGTCTTTTTTGGGAGATACCTGTTTAGAAATTGCAATAACTGAGTCCTTTGCTGCTTTTCTTACTGCTGCAGCAAATTTCCCTGTTACAATAACCTTATGATCCTTAATCCCTAACATATCATCAAAATCTTAACGCAAATATATTCATAAATTCCAATATTCCAAAAAATTATAATAGTTTAATCTGCTTACTCATCGTAAAATGCACTGTTTGAGAGCACAATGATCAGAATTTCCTCCAAACCATCTTATTCACCACACCCACGTAGCTCTGGATTATCTTCACGACTTTCGTGCTGACATTCTCGTCGGTGTAGTCTGGAACAGGTGTGCCGTAGTCGCCATTCTTTACTAATTCCACTGCAGTCTCCACTGACTGAAGCAGGCCCTTGGTGTCGATGCCTGAAAGAATGAATCCAGCCTTGTCGAGTGATTCAGGACGCTCGGTGGAGGTGCGGATACAGATGGCAGGGAACGGATGGCCTACGCTGGTGAAGAATGAACTTTCTTCAGGGAGGGTACCGGAGTCGCTGACCACTGCAAATGCATTCATCTGGAGACAGTTGTAGTCGTGGAATCCTAGAGGCTCGTGCTGGATGACACGCGGGTCTAGCTTGAATCCGCTGGATGCCAGTCTGTTGCGGCTGCGCGGATGGCAGCTGTAGAGAATAGGCATGTCGTATTTCTCGGCCAGCTTGTTGATGGCATTGAAAAGGCTGAGGAAGTTCTTTTCTGTGTCGATGTTTTCCTCACGATGAGCACTTAACAGGATATATTTGCCTTTCTCCAGACCGAGACGTTTGTGGACATCACTTGCCTCGATTTCGGCGAGATTGTTATGAAGCACCTCTGCCATAGGGGAGCCTGTGACATAGGTGCGCTCCTTTGGAAGTCCGCAGTCAGCAAGATAACGGCGCGCATGCTCCGAATATGCCAGGTTCACATCGGAGATAATATCTACGATGCGGCGGTTGGTTTCTTCCGGGAGACACTCGTCCTTGCAGCGGTTGCCGGCTTCCATGTGGAAAATCGGAATGTGAAGACGTTTCGCGCCAATGACTGAGAGACAGCTGTTCGTGTCACCGAGAACCAGCACTGCGTCCGGCTTGGTCTGGGCAAAAAGCTTGTATGAACAGTTGATGATGTTGCCGCATGTCGCGCCGAGGTCGTCACCGACTGCATCCATATAGACCTCAGGTTCAGCGAGTTTGAGATCCCTGAAGAAGATGCCGTTAAGATTGTAGTCATAGTTCTGGCCGGTATGTGCGAGGATTACATCGAAATACTGGCGGCATTTGGTGATGACAGCTGCCAGACGGATAATCTCAGGGCGCGTACCTACTACGATACAGAGCTTGAGTTTGCCGTTCTCCTTCCAATGAATATCTGAATAATCGAATTTAGGTGTCTTTTCCATTTTTTTATTTCTCCACTTTATCGAAATATGTATCAGGTCTTTCAGGATTGAAGACTTCGTTGCAATACATTACGGTCACGAGGTCTTCGGTCTCGGAAAGATTGATGATGTTGTGAGTGTAGCCGGGGAGCATGATGACAGACTGGATCTTGTCACCGCTTACTTCGTAGTTCAGGACTTCATCCGTGCCTTCCTTGCGCATCTGGATGAGCCCATGGCCGGAAACCACGATGAACTGCTCCCATTTCGAGTTGTGCCAATGCTCTCCTTTCGTGATGCCAGGCTTGGAAATGTTGATGCTTACCTGACCGCAATTCAGCGTGTGTACCAGTTCGGTAAACGACCCGCGCGGATCCACGTTCATCTTGAGATCGAAGATTGCCTTCTCTTTCGGAAGGTAACTCAGGAATGTGGACATCAGGCGATAACGCAGACTGTCTTGCGGCATTTCGATTGCAGTCGAAGGTCCTTCAGCATAATCCGGCACGGCACGCACTGCACGTGCACATTCATATATGGTATCAACGATTTCTCCAAGCGTAGTCTTGTGAGTGACAGGACAATAGCAATAACGTCCTTCCTCGGATGGCAACACGTCAAGTCCCTCGAATTCGCAATGATGTTCCTGACCTTTGAGCGCGCAAATCATCTCCACCACCAAATCGTCGATATAGAGGATTTCCATCTGAACGCTCCTGTCATTGACCTGGATAGGGAGGTCATTGGCGATATTGTTGCAGAACGTGGCGATGGCCGAATTGTAGTTCGGGCGGCACCATTTTCCGTAAAGGTTCGGGAAACGGTAGACGAGCACTTTCGCACCGGTCTCCTTGCCGTATTCGAGGAAAAGATCCTCGCCGGCTTTTTTGCTCCTGCCGTATTCGCTGTTGCCGAAACGTCCTGTCAATGAGGCTTGTTGTGAACTGGAAAGCATAACAGGACAAGTGTTGTGGTGCTTTTTCAATGTGTCGAGCAATGTGGATGCGAAACCGAAGTTGCCCTTCATGAACTCGTCATTGTCCTTCGGCCTGTTCACGCCCGCGAGGTTGAAGACGAAATCGCATTCGCCGCACCAGCTGTCCAGCTGCTCAGGAGTCGAATCAATGTCGTATTCAAATACTTCATCGACCCTGAGGTCTCCATAGCAGCGGGCCTTGCCTTCTTTTATGTTGTTCAGTTGGCAGCAAAGGTTCTTGCCTACGAATCCTTTGGCGCCGGTAACCAGAATCTTCATTATTTCGCGAGATTTTCAACTCCGTTCAATTCGTTCTGGATATATTCCAGAGCACCGATTTTGGCGATTGTTTCTTCCAAGTTCAGACGGTATGTGTTGTCAGAATTGAACTCCTCTATGGTAGCACGCTTTACATCACCCTTGGTGAAGTACTGGTCATAGTTCAGGTCGCGGTTGTCTGCCGGAACACGGTAGAAGTTGCCCATATCCTCGGCTTTGGCGCATTCTTCCTTGGTAAGGAGTGTCTCGTACATCTTCTCGCCGTGACGGATACCGATGACCTTGATGTCCTCTTTCTTGCCGCCGAAGAGTTCGCAGACAGCTTCTGCCTGTGTCTGGATGGTGCATGCCGGAGCTTTCTGAACGAGAATGTCGCCATTGTGGCCATGCTCAAATGCGAAAAGTACCAGGTCCACTGCCTCTTCGAGGGACATGATGAAACGTGTCATCTTAGGCTCCGTAAGAGTGATAGGGTTGCCGCTGCGGATCTGCTCGATCCATAGAGGAATCACGGAACCGCGTGAGCACATGACATTGCCATAACGTGTGCAGCAGATCTTGGTGTTGCGGGAGTTACGGCTCTTGGCTACGGCGATTTTCTCTTCGATGGCTTTGGTGATGCCCATTGCATTGATCGGATATGCTGCCTTGTCGGTAGAGAGACAGATGACTGCTCCGACATTGTTTTCGATAGCGGCAGTAAGAACATTGTCAGTGCCTATCACATTGGTCCTCACTGCTTCCATCGGGAAGAATTCACAGCTCGGAACCTGCTTGAGGGCGGCTGCATGGAAGATGTAATCTGTGCCTGGCATCGCCGAGCGTATGCTTTCCAAGCTTCTGACGTCACCGATATAGAATTTTATCTTGTGTGCAACATCAGGGTATTTCGCCTGATATTCGTGGCGCATGTCGTCCTGTTTCTTCTCGTCGCGTGAGAAAATTCTGATCTCAGCAATGTCCGTTCTGAGAAAACGCTTCAATACTGCGTTTCCGAAACTACCGGTACCACCGGTAATCATCAATGTTTTTCCTGCAAAAATGCTCATGATATGTTAAAATTATTAATTGTCGTTTAATGTTTTCAATATGCCCCAAGCCACAACCAGTCTCCATATATCTGTGGCCTGATTAAAACACACTGCATGAGAGCGAAAATATGTATAATTATGCTCTCAATGAGTGCAATATCTTCAAGAAAGTCTACACTTCACCCATTACTCGATTTTCTTCACGTGCCTCACCGCCAAAAATCCGTGTCAGTTCAGAAATATCCGTATTGTACTGTTTGTCCAACAAATATTTCAAAGTCATATTTAACGCTCTGAATTCAGAGTTGCCGTTAATTGCTGCGAATAAGTTCTTGAAGCGCTCATCCGTGTTGGAGGTGACTGACTTGGATAGTTTGGTGAATTCCTTCAGAGTTGACGGAAGGTTGTATTTTTCCGTATCGACTCCTTGCTCTTTAGCGCTGTCCAATACAAATTTATCCACGGCAGGAGAAATCGTAATCAGATACTGATGACGTGATTTATGCTTCAATAATGTCAGGTGGTCAGTCTTGGCAATCTCGTCACAAGCCTGTATGTATCCGAGTTCTACCTTATCTTTATCGATAATTCCGATAGCGAACTTGTCTGCAAATGTATTGTTCAACTGGCCCACTACCTTTGAGCAGCAATGTTGATGATTTACTACTCCATCCAGAAGATATTCTATCAGGTTTGTATCAACATAGCACTCAGGCATTACGTTCAAAATCTTCCGCTTCATACATACATCTCGAAATTGAAGAACATATCTACACCGTTATCGTATGCTTCGTGTATCTCCTCATCATTGAGCTGCTTTACGGAAAAATCTCTGCTGGCAGGCTTCTGTGGATGAGTGAACATAACTGACAATTCTTTCGGGGCAGCCTTGATCAGCTGATTCAGAACATACGGACTATGCGTCGTGATGAAAAGCATGTCTCCGTGCGTTTTAATCTGCTCCAGCATCCAATTCACGAATTGGCATTGAGTCGGAGGAAACAAATTATCCTCTGGCTCTTCAAGGAATATCTCGCTATGATCAACATTGATATACTCCTGACAAATCGACTTGAACTTCTTCGCCTGGTCTGGCTTGGAAAAAGAATAATCTACGCCATCGATGGTGACGACTTCTATCGTCTCGTCATGGTTGAAATCCTTTTCGTAGAGATTGGCATAAATGTTCGACAATAGATTTTTGCGCTCTTCTTTCTGTTCATACGACATCTTGCCTGCTTCTGCATTGTATTGGCCTGCAGTAAGATAATCGAGATGTACATACATAGGGAGGAGCGATTGGATACCACTGGAACTCTCCTTCAGTTTCAGCGGAGTTCCGTTCTCCAGTCTTATGTTGTCAGTATTTGTCTGGGAGTCATAAGAATAAGACATGCCCAGATTCAAGAAATTCTCCTCACTCTTTACAAACTTTCTGGCCCTGTCCCAATCTGACATGAAGTCAAGCATGTTGCCATCCAATGGAAGGAAACTCCACCCTGGAATTGAAGCCACCAAATTTCTGTCGGCGGGGACATAACTTACCTTTGGCCTCTTATAGTTCCAATGATCATTTTTCCATCTCATCGTAAACTTCTTTTCAGAATGGCTGTATGATAAGAATACATGTCCGGTTTCATATTCGATGTAGGTATCTGGATGGACATATCCTGCCATTTGATAATAGCTGGTCATGGTGTCAATGAAGGCTGAGCCGCGGCCGAAACCGTTGACCTTCTGCGACAGTTCAAGACGTTTCTCAACCCAGGTACAATAGCACGCCGTCTTAAGTACGCAGCTCTTGCCGGAACTCTGCATACCTATCAATACATTTACCTGTCCAAGTTGAAGGTCCGCATTACGAATCGGACCGAAATTCTTTATGACCAAGTGTCTCATATCGTTTGGGCATTTTAATATCACAATATAAACATATCATCAAAATGTTTCACTTCCCCGCGGCCGAGGGTGTATCTGACACCGACGGTGAGGCCGATGGCGTCATGGTAGAGCTGGCCATTGTCGAGATAGATGCCGTACAGGACGGAGAGGCCGGGGATGCGGAAGACGGACTCGAGCTGGCCCGTGAAGGCGGCGGAAATCTGCTTCAGACCGGTTTCATGGACCGTTCCCCAGGGCTTTTGGATCTGTGACTCACCTGTGTATGGGGCAGCATAGATGCCGTAATTCTTGGAGTACGTCAACATCAGTTTATATGGATGCTTGCGGAAAAGCTTTCCGCCGAGGCCCAGGTGATGCGACTTCACGCGATTGTTCTCTATGCCGCGGTTTATCCGGGCTGAGGTCCACGTCTGCCCGTGCACTCCTCTCGGCAGGAACAACGGGTCGCCGATTACCCTTCCGTGATAGGTCCAGCCGGATCGGTAATATGAGTTGGCGAAGTAGTCATCGATGCCTACCGTGGATACTCCAGGCGGCGTGATGGAATTGCCTTTGTCATCGAAAATCTCGCCGTTTATCGGTCCCGACTGGTACAGAGTATATTGGTGTTCGTACAAGATGTCGCTTACCCATCTGTTCTTGTCAGTGAAACTGAATGACAGCGTATTGACTCCGTCGGGAAAATTGTAGAACCCCATTCCTGAACCGTCATTGTATGGAATGTCGTGCTGAGCCGTAATAGTCCATCTGTCGGCACGATATGTAACCCTGAATATCTCGCTTCCTCCCTGGTCCCCGATGACATTCAGCCTGTCGCTCATGGTTCCGCCTTCTCCTGCATGGCGGCCGGTCACGACCTTGATATAGTTCTTTATCGTCACCGGATAGCTGACATCTGTCGGATGATGACCTGCCCACATCGCGTAGTGGTCGATCACCGCGTCGAATGACAGCCTGTCTGTCGCTGCATATCGCAGCCCTACCCTCATTCTGTGGACCAATGCACCTTCGACATGGCGGTCGTCCATCGTCATATAATCGCCGTACGCACCATAAAGCCACAGGTGTTCTCTGGTCCACGGCAAGGCGACTGGGTCCAAACTGAGGAGATATCCTGGCATCGAACGCGCATTTCCTGTCTCCACAAGATGCCCGCCTGTCACTGACAATGAGCCCAATTCCCGCGATGCGCCGATAAAGTCGTTCTCTCTATGTTTTATGCCAATGTCCAGTGTCAAGAGCTTCCACTTGACTGAGCCATAGAGTTCATCGGCCATCAGATTGACCGTCCGGGATGACGGGTCGAGTGGATTATGATAGGCATTGGTCGCCAATGAAACGCCGCAGCTGTACTGTATAGTCCTGGACTTGTCACTCTGAGAATAAACCTGTAACAGTGCCAGTCCCCCTCTGCGCTCAGGCATCAGTCCGTATTGATTGGTCGTCATCCAATACGGAAGATAACCGTCGGTCGATGCCATCGCCCCCATCAGCATTATCGACGCCACGAAGTCGTTCATCTACTTCTTCTCTCCATAATAGCGCTTGTACCACTGGGCGAAAGCACGGAGGCCGTCGCGGAGCGGTGTGGATGGCTTGAAGCCGAAGTCGTTTTCGAGTGGCGTGGTATCTGCGTATGTTACCGGAACATCGCCCGGCTGCATTGGAACGAGTTTCTTGTGCGAATCGAAGTCGTAGTCCTGCGGGAGGACTCCTGCACGGAGCAGTTCCTGCTGAAGGATATCCACGAACTCGAGCAGGTTCTCAGGATGACTGTTGCCGATGTTATAGACCTTGTACGGAGGCACAGGCAGACCGTCTTCTCCAGTCTGCTTCTCAGGAGCGTGCTGCATGACACGTACTACTCCCTCCACGATATCATCCACATAGGTAAAATCACGTTTACAGTTACCGTAGTTGAATATCTGGATGGTCTCCCCTTTCACGAGCTTGTTCGTGAAACCGAAATATGCCATGTCAGGACGTCCTGCAGGGCCGTAAACAGTGAAGAACCGCAGTCCTGTGGAAGGAATGTTGTAGAGCTTCGAATAGGCGTGCGCCATCAGTTCGTTGCTCTTTTTCGTCGCTGCATAGAGACTTACAGGATTGTCCACCTTGTCGTCTGTGGAGTACGGCACTTTCTTGTTCGAGCCATAAACACTTGATGATGAAGCATATACAAGGTGTTCCACCTCATAATGGCGGCAAGCCTCGAGAATATTGTAGAAACCTATCAGGTTGCTCTCGATATACGCGTCAGGATTAGTTATGGAATAACGCACACCGGCCTGCGCAGCGAGATTCACCACCACAGAAAAATGGTATTTCGAGAAAAGGTCATTGACAATGTCCTTGTCGGCAATGCTCGCTTTCACGAAGGTCCAATCCTTGTCCAATGCCTCGATTTCCTCGAGTCTTGCGTATTTGATATTAACGTCGTAATAATCTGTTACCGAATCAATTCCGACGATTTTAATACCATTGAATTCATGAAACAGCCTTTTCACTAAATTGCTGCCGATAAATCCAGCTGCACCAGTCACGAGGACTGTCTTTCTGTACAAAGAGATATTGTATTCCAGCATCTTAGTCTCTCTTGAAAATGTCGCGTGTATAGACCTTGTCCTTCACGTCATCGAGGCTGACGTCATAGCGGTTGGCAATGATGCATTGCGAACGGGACTTGAATGCCGCGAGGTCATTGACCACCTCACTTCCGAAGAAATGAGTGCCGTTCTCGAGAGTAGGCTCGTAGATGATGACCTCAGCTCCTTTGGCCTTGATACGCTTCATAATGCCCTGAATGGCGCTCTGACGGAAGTTATCCGAGTTGGACTTCATGGTCAGACGATATACGCCGATGACGCATTTCTTCTCCTGGGTGCTGTCCCACTGGCTGTTGCTGCTGTAGTAGCCTGCCTTTGTAAGTACCTGGTCTGCAATGAAATCCTTTCTCGTGCTGTTCGAATCGACAATGGCCTGGATAAGGTTCTCAGGAACGTCATTGTAGTTGGCGAGAAGCTGCTTGGTGTCCTTAGGAAGGCAATATCCGCCGTAGCCGAATGAAGGGTTGTTATACTGGGAGCCGATTCGCGGATCCAGACAAACGCCATTTATAATAGACTGAGTGTCAAGACCTTTAATCTCAGCATAGGTGTCGAGTTCATTGAAATAACTTACGCGGAGCGCCAGATAGGTGTTGGCGAAAAGCTTCACGGCCTCAGCCTCGGTGCTGCCCATGAACAGGACAGGAACCTCTTCTTTCAATGCTCCTTCGTGGATGAGACGGGCGAAAGTGTGAGCAGCCTCTTCGAGGAGAGCATTGCCCTGCTCGAAACCGACAATGATACGGCTCGGGTAGAGGTTGTCATAGAGGGCCTTGGACTCACGCAGGAACTCAGGTGCGAAAATGATATTCGGAGTCACCACCTTCATCGTGCCGTCAGCCTGACGCTCACGATAGGAGAATTTCTCCCTGACAGATGCCGTATAACCCACAGGGACAGTGGATTTGATGACCATCACCGCATCCGGATTAACCTTCAGCACCAGTTCAATGACTTCCTCCACATGTGACGTGTCGAAGAAGTTTTTCTTGCTGTCATAGTTGGTCGGTGCTGCGATCACCACGAAATCCGCATCCTTGTACGCTGACTCGCCGTCGAGCGTGGCAGAGAGATCGAGCTGTTTGTTCTTCAGATAATCCTCGATGTAGTCATCCTGGATAGGCGAAATCCGGTTATTCAATTTCTCCACTTTTTCAGGGATGACGTCCACTGCGGTCACATGATGCTTCTGTGAAAGAAGCGTAGCAATGCTGAGGCCTACATAACCTGCTCCGGCGACAGCCACTTTGATATCATTGAACTCTTTCATAATCTATATTGCTTTATCTAAAACTTCATATTTCGAGTGGCGGCTCTTGTACTCCGGCACGATCTCCTTCATGATGCGGACGATGGCCATATCGTCGAAAGTACGCGATTCCTCGAGGAGTCTCTTCTCATTGGCACAAGCCGTATCATAGTCATACTCACGGACTTTCGCCACCATGATCTTAGGATTGGTGGTAGGGATGGTCTCCTCCTTGTCGTTGAGCACCTCTTCATAGAGTTTCTCTCCATCACGAAGTCCCGTAAACTGGATTTCCACATTCTTCGCTCCCGAAAGGGCTATCATACGCTTCGCCAGATCGACGATCTTCACCGGCTTGCCCATATCGAAGACGAAGATCTCGCCGCCCTTGCCCATGGTCCCGGCCTCAAGCACGAGCTTGCAGGCTTCAGGGATCAGCATGAAGTAACGGATGATGTCCGGATGGGTGACGGTGATCGGTCCTCCGTTTCGGATCTGCTTCTTGAATATAGGAATCACGCTGCCGTTGGAGCCGAGAACATTTCCGAATCTGGTAGTGACGAACTGTGTAACTCCCTGAACCTTACCGTCTTTGATGGCCTGGTTGAGACTCTGGCAGTATATCTCGCAGATACGCTTGCTGCAGCCCATGACATTGGTCGGATTCACCGCCTTGTCGGTAGAAATCATCACGAACTTCTTCGTTCCGTATTTGACGGCGAGGTCCGCAATCACGCGCGTACCGTATATATTGTTCTGCACGGCGATAGCCGGGTCGTCCTCCATCATCGGAACATGCTTGTAGGCAGCCGCGTGGAACACGTACTCAGGCTTGTGCTCGGAGAAGATGCGCTCCATGTGCTCAGCATTGGTAATGCTGGTGACGATGGTCTCGTTATGGATATGCGGGTAATGCTCCGCCATCATCAGCCTGATATCGTGCATAGGAGTCTCCGCCTGGTCGATCAATGTCATCTCCGCCGGCGAGTATTTCGCGATCTGTCTCACCAGCTCGGAGCCGATGGAACCGGCAGCGCCAGTTATCAGGATCCGGCGTCCCTTCAGTAGTTTTCCGATAGCCTCCATATCGACCTCGATCTTGTCCCTCGGCAGGAGATCGTCGATTGCCACCTCATGCAACTGATTATGTGTCAATGAAATGTCTTTTCCGTCCCATTCCTCTGCATTGGCCATCATAAGAATTATGAGGCCTGCATTGAGGAAATCATCCACCATTTCCTGATTCTGGCGGAACCTCTCTGTCTTGAGCGGCGAGACGAGCAGAGCCTTCACACCCTCGTCACGCAGTTTCTCAGCGATTTTTGCCCCATTCTGATAGACAGGTTTGCCCATGATGTAGGCACCTTTCATCTCAGGTCCGTCAGATACGAAAGCATGGAGCGAATACTTCTTGTCCTTGATGGAGACAATGCTCTTGGCGATGCTGATTCCTCCTGCCTTGGTACCGTAGATGGCCACAGGGAGGGCACCGTCCAGATGGAAGGAGTCGAAAAGCCTCTTTACCAATATACGCTCCACCCACAGCAGCAATGTACTGAGAATGAAGACGGTAACGGCTGTATTCAACTTAGGGAAATAGAATATCGTCTGATTCGGGAATACAGCTCCGGTGACATATCCTATCAGATAGAATACAACTGAACCGGTAAATGCAGCAGTCGCAACTCTCTGAAGGTCAATGAATGACGAGTACCTTACAATTCCTGAGTAAGTATGAAAGAGCTTGAACGATATCGCGAACGGGACTAGCGCCAGCAGATTTGCTGCCGTCATTGGCCAGAAATTCGCAGCGAAACCGTCCCCTCCCAGATCAAAATAGTATCCGACATAACCAGAGAAAGCCACAATGCAGCAATCAAGAATCAGCAGTCCCCAATATGGCAGCGCCTTTTCGGAGAAATACCAATTGGAGATTTTCTTCACAATATTCATATCAGTATTTAATTGGTTTTTAAATAGTTATAAATTCTAAGATCAATGGTTATCCAATATTTCCATCATCCTGTCATAATCTTCGACCTTCTCGAAAGATTCCTTGTTCACGCCGGAAATGGCTATGGTCCTGTCACCCACTGCCATGACAAGTTTCCTGTCCCTGTCAATGCGGATGACATAGCCTTCAAGGCCTTCGAAAACGCCTGATGTTATGCGGAGAAGAGGATTGCCTTCTGCATATTCGGAAATCGGCTTTAGCATAAAGCGGACTCTGTCCGGATCTATCTCGAGAACCTTCATGAACGCCTTCATCACGCTGTCGCGGATTACCGCATCCCGTCCTGTACCACAATCATTTACCAGATAAAGTGACTGGAAATTGTCCTGCAGGTATTTCTTCACTGCACGGACTTTTCCTTGGATGAACAGCATGCCGTTCACAGCCTTATGTGCAAAGACATGGAACACACCATCCTTCGCGAACCGTTCCATGATGGCCGGAAGCTTGGCATGATGCACATAGACATAGCACCAGTCTTTACACGAACTTACCTCCGGACGGACTGCTTTCCGCTCGGAAGAATTCTGCTCTGAGGCTATAGAAAACGCATCTGTACTATCCAGTTTCATCGACTGTTTTCTATTTTATGTCGTCACCTTTTCTAAAGGCAAAAGGACGGCTCAGGTCCGATGTTTTCTCACAAATCTCCATAATAACATCGTTATATTTCATTTATTGACTTCTGCCCCCGCACTTTGTCTGTCAAAAAATCTTTACAAAGTTAGTCAATAAAGACGTAACGAGCAACCAGTTTTCGCCAAATAACTGGTTCATATTCAGTTCATTTCAGACGCAATTTACCCCCCCCTTGTAATTTATTAAGAATAAAGGAGTTAGAAAAAAACACTTACCGCAGATCATGGCGACAGTTTAGTCAAATTTTCTCCAGACACACCTCCAAGGAATCGTTCCAATGTGGAATTTTCAGACCGAAAACAGTCTTGACCAATGTCTTGTCAAGTACAGAATAATGTGGTCTCGCCACAGGACTCGGAAACTCATCGCTATGGCAAGGGCTAATCTCACAGGCATTTCCGCTCAGTTCGCAGATACGTTTTGCGAAGTCATACCAGGAGCAGACTCCCTCATTGCTGTAGTGGTAGATTCCGCTCTTTCCTGTCTGTCCGCTCTCGATAATGTAAGCCACGGCCGCAGCCAGGTCGCCCGCATAAGTAGGCGTGCCCACCTGGTCGAAAACGACATTGACACTGTCCTTGGTGGCGAACAGCCCCAGCATCGTCTTCACGAAGTTCTTCCCCCACTCGGAATACAGCCACGATGTTCTGAATATCAGGTAATTGCATCCGGAGTCAATGATTGCCTGCTCCCCTTTCAGCTTGGTTTCGCCATAGACGCTTACAGGACAGGTTGGGTCAGTTTCACGGTACGGAACGCAGGCATTGCCGTCGAAAACATAGTCCGTAGATATATGGACCAATGTTCCTCCGCGCTCTTTCATCACGGTCGCCATTCCGCCCACAGCGACGTGGTTCATCAGGTCAGATGTCTCCCTGTCTGACTCAGCCCGGTTCACGTCAGTATATGCCGCGCAGTTCACGATGAGGTCGATTCCATTGTCCTGCACCATCGCGCGTACCGCCTCAGTATCAGCGATATCCAAGTCCTGTCGCGTGGTGAAGAAATATCTGTGCGATGTCCCTTCCACTGCGCGTATCATCTCACGTCCGAGTTGCCCGCCGGCCCCTGTAACCAATATGTTCATCTCTATCTTATTTTATTTTCAATATACTGTCTCTCAGCGAGTTTCATCTTCTTCTCCAATGCCGCACCCCAATACTCCCGCGCTTTTTCCCGCTGCCCCGTCGCACGGAAATAGTCGCCCACCGCATTGTACCCGCCATAGTACAATGAGTCCAGGCCAATGATATATGTCAATGAATCTTCATCCATCTGTCTTCTCTCCCCTGCCGACTTTCTGACTTTCGGAAGCAGTTCCTTGAATTCCAGCACTTTGCGATAATCTTCCGTTTCCATGAAAGGGTCCTGCGAGATGTCCTCTGAGGCGTTTCTGATTTCGCCTCTGAAGTCGGAAGCGAAGACCTTGTCAATGTCATAGCAGACAAAGCGGCCGCATTGCCATGGCGACGTGGACACCCATATCTTATGTTCAACCGGGCAGAACACTACCGAGTGCATCGCAAGCAACTGATTGATGGCCAATTCATTGCAATATCCTATTTCTTCGCCGTCGAGTCCTTTCTTGTCGCGCAATATCTGCACGGCTTTTTCCGGGGTCAATGTCCCTGCACTTTCCAGCAACTGTTCCACTCTTCTGAATCGCCACATACTGTCGGACATCCTGATATTGTCCTGATTTACAGGATTGTCCCTGAAGGTGGTGGACTGATAGTGGTTAGTGCAGACAATGCGGTGTATATCAGCGTCCTGTAAAGCGGGGTCATAGACCGCCATCTCAGACGGGGTTTTCTCGATGATTGCCGCTCTGCCGTCTTTTGCGGAGCCTATCAATATGGATTCCGACACGAAGGTCTGGCGTGAGGCGGCGATACGTACAGCCTCGTCGATGTCCGATGCGTACTGGAGTATCTCCTTGGTCAATATGGATATCGGGGTGGCCGACATCGACGGTGTCTCGAGTTTGGAGGCATTGATGGTGACGGTCAGTCCTTCCACGTTCATTCCGCTGAGGACTCCTGTCATTCCTGGCCAAGTAACTGACACATAAGCATATCCGGTGTCAGGCTTTTCGAACATGACGAGTTTGTTCCGCGCGAATTCCTCGCCCATATAGAAGTCGAAGTTTCTCCCTATCAGGAGGCTACCGTCTGCTGTACCCTCGCCCCACGATGCGAATGAGGTACATCCCACCAGCATATAGTCCTGCATAACGTGACCAATGTCATGGGCAGAATGATACTGCATCTGGCGCTCGTAGGCATTGCCGAACTCCTCGAATTCATCTGTGCAGGCTGTGGACATCGCCTTGATTTCCTGACGGTATTCCAGTGGCACATTGGCCCCTAAACGCCTATTGAAAATGGTGATGAAATAGTGCAGCAGCTTCCTGTAACTCCGGCTCGGAACTATCTCGAAAAGTTTGTCTGCAAAGGCTTTTTCCTGCTCGTAAAGCAGTTCCGGAGCGAGTTTTCCGATGGCTTCTCCACGCTCGAAGGCATTGCCGATGACTCTCATTTCCCAAAGTCCGGACTCGCTGAGTCTCAGGGCATTGACCTCTGCAAGATTAGCTGTGGGGGCTATGGCTCGGGGGCTGTCCGAGGTTTCAGTCTCTGAGTCGCCGTCAGTTTTCGCCGAAGTATCTCGGGAAGCAGCAGGACTTACCCAGAGGCGGAGGCTGTCACCGACTTGGACAGCCTTTGACCCGGATGGTGTAAACGCCGGCTCGGCAAGGTCAGCGCTTGAGTGAAGGCCGACGCAGACCAGAACCGCCACCAGCACCATCGCCAATATCACGGTCAGCGTCCACTTGAATATTTTCAGGACAATTTTCATTTCGGCTTCAATTATATATTATACCTACTCCAACCTCAAAATGTAAAATGTGTTGGATGTAATCTCGTCATTCGCTTTCACTTTCATCGAGAGCCCTGTCTTACGTGCGATTTCCTCCATCCTCGACTGGGATATGTAGCTCAGTTCGCCCTCTGTCCGATTAAACCTCAGAATCTTGGTGGAGAACACTTCGCTCAATGCCGTAATCTTCTGGCCTTCAGCATTTTCAGAATCAGAGTCACGCACCAGAATCAGTCCGCCACTCTTAAGCTTGGACGCGCATCGCTGTATAAGTTCCAGCTGTTTTTCAGCGCTGAGATAATGCATCATGTCACTGATGATGAAGGCATCGCTTTCCGGCAATTCCGCCTGCGAAGCATCCTCACATCTGAATGACAGGCCGCCCAGGCACTTGTTCAGCCAGCAATTCTGCGCCACCGTTATCTTCTCGTCGTCATAGTCGATTCCCAGAATCCTGCGCCCCGGCTTGTACATCGACAGCATGAAGTCCATCTGGCCCATTCCGCAGCCGATATCCGTAATCTGGCCGGTATCGGGAAGCATGGAATCGAAGAAAGCATAGTTCTTCTCCATCTTCATTTTCACCCTCACATACCACTCGATCACTGGACCTTTATATATATAGGCCGAGGCCAATGTCGCAGCGAAATACGGGTTTTCCGGCCCGTCATACCTGTCGCAGAGTTTCGCGTAACTTTCCTTGACCAATGTCGCGACTCGCTTTGCCAAGTCGTGATAGTCAATGATTTCCGTCTTCACAGGCTCGAGCACCTGCATCACGGACAGTCCACGCGTAATGGAGAAACAATGATTTTTCGGCATTATCCGCCAGTTGCCGTAGAACACGACCGGAGTGACAGGGGCATTGACCTGAGAAGCGAGATAGAATGCGCCTTTGTGAAATCTCCTGATGGTTCCGTTAGTCGTGCGGGTTCCTTCCGGGAATATCACGAGGCTCCAGCCCTGTTCGATGTCTTTCTTGAGATTTGTCAATGAGCCTTCATATCCTTCGGAGCGGACGTAATATCCGAGGTATTCTGCGATAGGGCCGAACAGAGGTGAGTTTTTCACCCAGTCGGCCACGAAGAATTTCACTTTCGGAAAGGCTGCCATCAGCAGGATGATGTCAAGCGACGACTGATGGTTCGCCACGATGATTCCTGGTTCTACAGTGCTGCAGGACGCTCCGGACTGGCTGGCATTATTGGCCTTGACGTCGCTACCATCTTTTTCTTCCGGATCGACCTGTTCTCTGTCTATCCGTAAAGATTTTATGACCGGCGTCATCGCTACGAGAGCCTTGCAGCCGACATGAAGCATCTTGGAGACCAATGCCTGCTTATGTATTCGTCTGATAGGCAGACACAGTAGCAACAAGGTGAGTACCAATATTATAAAGCACCCGAGCACGGTCGGCACATAGAACGCCAGGTTGCGTACTATCATTCCGAATGTATATGGAGGTCTCCCCTGCGATGTCGGACGTGTTACGAAAGCATTGAATATCAATGGTTCTGCGGTATAGGATATCAGCACCACCGCTACCATTCCGAGTATGGTGATGAGTGCAATGGAGTGAAGGGCCGGATGCTTGGCGAAAATGAGAGCGCCTATGCCGACTATCATCGTGAATGACGAGAAAAAGATGGCGGTCTTGTGCGAGTTCAGCAGTTCGCGACCGGTCTTGTATTTGTGCAGCAGGCCTTCGAGAATGAAGATGCTGAAGTCGTCTCCCATACCGAAGATAAAGGTGGAGAGGATGATGTTCACGATATTGAACTGCACCCCGAGTATGCCCATTATTCCGGTGATTATCAGCCATCCCACGGCCATCGGCAGGAAGCTGAGCAATGCGAGTTCGAGTCTGCCGTAAGATAGCCATAGAACGAAGAAGATGAGGCATGAGGAGATGAAGAGTATGAGGTAGAAGTCGTCGTTGATGCTCTTGGCTGCCTGGTTTGCGAAATAGGCCTGGTCGAAGATGACAAGGTCTGCCCTATCCGCGAATGTGCCGTAAATCTGGTCGATCAGTCTTTCGTCGAGGCTGACTCTGGTTATGAGCATTTTCAGGTCGTCTGAGTTTCCGAGCCACGCTGACACAGCTTCCGGCACACCTTCTTCGCTGAAATAATCTATTGTTTCACAATTATTTACGAGAGAAGTCAGAGCGGCATCGAACGAGTCTTCGCGGAATCCGTATTTGACGGCTGCTTCTGCAACTTCGCTTTTCAGCCTGGCTACACGGTCTTCTGTCCACCATGCCTGCCATTTCGCGAGATTAGCCTGTTGTTCTTCCTGACTTCGGACAAACGAGCCTCCATCTGAATAGCTGAGTATCAAGCCTTTGGCTTTCAGCGAATCGAGCTGGCCCAATGTCTTTTTCTGTGCGGCGAAAGCCTCCCCTGCCGTCTTTCCCACGCTCACGAACATCACGCTCTTTTCATTGACCTGAACTTCCTCGGCTACGCCGGACAGGCTCTTCTCGCCGGACTCAGACTCCTCAGCGACTGGCTTGCCAGCTCCCTCGGCGACGCCGGCCTCTGCATTGACCTCGGTCTTGCCGCTAAGAATCGTCTCCGCCTCTTTCAGTTTCGGCTCCCAGTAGGTCAGATCCATCATGTCGCTGTCAAAACCGACTTTGGTGGACATGTAGGTGCATACGACGGTCAATATTATCAGTGCGCCGACAAGCCATTTGTTCTTGTGGAACGAATAGGAGCTGAATTTTTCAATGCCTCTGAGGATGCGTCCTTCCCGGAGGTCAGCCTGCGCCGTGAGGAACTGCGGAAGGAAAACGAGGCAGAAAATCATTGTCCCGAGCAATGTGAGGGATGCGAAAAGGCCGAAGTCCTGAAGCAGTTTGGAAGAGGTGAAAAGCAGTCCGGCGAAGGCGCCTATGGTGGTGACGCTTCCGATAATCATCGGGCTGCACAGTTCGTCAAGCAGCTGTTCTACGGTATGTACGTGATTCTGGTGCGCCAGAAGGTGTATCGAGTAGCTCAGCGCCACGCCCATTATCGCCGCTCCCGCTCCGACTGCTATGCCGGAAATGCTGCCCTGAATGAGCCAGGACAATGCCAAGGCGAACAATGCGCCGTACAACACCGGGCACAATATCAGGAACACGGAGCGTTTCCGCTTGAATACCGCGAGGATGAACAGGACTATGATTATGAGGGCTACTATCGACGTGGAATAGGTGTCGCGTTTTATCTGACGTGCGTTGTACACGCTCATGACCGGGCCTCCGAAATAGTGGAGCGAAATGCTCGGGAATTCTTCAGAGAGAGTGTGCAAGGAAACTTCAATCAGCTCGACAAGGTCGTCGTTGTGGGCGGTCTCGCCTGACGGGAATGCGGGTTCGATGAAGGTCAGCATTGTCCTGCCGTCCGGGGTGAATACGTGTCCTGAACGGACTTTGTACTCGGATACCGGGTTCAGTTCGGCTGTGCGTCCGAGTACACTGCTTCCTATGGCCAACGGATCTGCGAGCATGTAGTCCTTCATCGCAAATCCGGCTGGGGATATCAGGTTCACATAGTCGTTCATTATGGCGGAATCGACTGCCGAAGGACGGTCCAGTTCTTCCAGACGCTGGAAATCACTGTCATCCATCAGGCACGGGAGATGGCCGAGGATAAAGGTCATCATTTCGCTTATATCTGCCTGCCCGACTTCGCACATATAATTGTCTATCAGCCTCTTGTCCTCCGAATCGGAAAACAGTTCGCCGAGTCGCTCCGATGCTTCTGACAGCAGATTGTCGTCTTCCTGCTCAGGAGTGAACATCACGACTATCTTGTCGCTCACTTTCAGGTGCGAATAGACGTCCGCGAGATGCGATGAGTTCTTGGATGACGGGAAGAATGAGGTGACGTTCTCTTCAAACTCAATCCGCGATGCCATAAGACACATTGACAACACGCTGAGTATCAGCGTTATCCAAAACACCGTCCTATGCGAGCGGAACCAGATATATAGTCGTGTGAAGATTTTAGACATTGGATGCAGGTTTATCAGGGGATTTCCGGAAAATGGCCAGCAGGGACATAGAGAGGCACCAGCTGAATGCCGACAGGAGCGCGCCGAAGACAATGCTGCCTACAACATATTGCAGAAGCATTGATCCGATAGATGCGAGCGTTATGTTTTCCGGCGTCAGAAGGACCGGTTTGGCGAACAGGACGCATCCGACCCAGTATCCGGCAAATATGATGAACGGAATGAGTGGCGGAAGGCTTATGTTCGATGCCACAAGCGTTATGACTTTGTTCAGTTTCAGCAGATGGGCCAATGCAAATGCGCATATCATCTGATACCCCCATATCGGGGCTACCCCCATAAAGACGCCGAGCGCTATCGCTGACGCTATCCTCGCATTGCTTTCCGGCGAATGAATTATGTATCTATCAATGAATGATTTACAATTCTTCCACGTTAGCTTTCTGAAGAAGTTCACGGGCCAGCGCCAGAGCAGGCAATACAGTACGAGGATGGTATTCAGTATGCTGATTTTCGTAAAGTCACGGAATGGCTTGAAGTGCGAGACGCGCTCTCCTTCAGGCGGATAATAGACGCGGATAGGGACATTGACGACATTGGTTCCCCGCCATGCGGAGAAGACGAGGATTTCGAGCTCGAATTCGTATCCGCCGGTTAGAAATCTTGAGCCCAATTCGATCTTGTCGAGCGGGTAGGCTCTGTAGCCAGACTGCGTGTCGTCGAGGCGTATTCCGGTTTCGAGTTTGTACCAGAAATTGGAGAAACGGTTCGCGAATGTATTCTTGCCGGGCATTCCCTCTGCCCGTAGGTTCCGTGCCCCGACTATCAGTGTATCAGGCATTTTGCTTATCGATTCCGCGAAAATCGGGAGGTCTGAAGGATAATGCTGTCCGTCGGAGTCAATGCTGATGGCATACTTGAAGCCGTATCTTTTCGCATAGACCATTCCGCACAGGAGCGCCACGCCCTTGCCTTGGTTTTTCTCTTGGGTCAATGATTTTATGGCATCTCCGAAGGAGCGGATGATTTCAGGTGTGGTGTCGGTGCTGCCGTCATCCACAACTATCACGTCTTCAGAGTATTGCAGAACTTCGGAGATGACTTGCGAGAGAGTTCCGGCGTTGTTGTAGGTCGGGATTATCACGCAGCAGCCGAGTTCTTTCAGGACTCTGCGGCACTCTTGAGGAGATTTAGCCACAGCATTGTTCGCTTCCGGCGCGTAGTTATATATCTCGTTTTCTGGCATCGTGCATTACATTGATAATGATTTTCTGAGTTTGGCAGCGAGGAATGCCGAGAAGGCATCTCTGCTTATGGCGTCTGCGACGTAGTTGGTGACGTAACTGTCTCTGGAGACTGTCATGTCGAACAATGTCATTCCGAAATATGTGGTTCCGACTACTCTCCACGAGCCTTCCTCAACAGGTTTGGCGAGCATTATTCCTGACAGTTGCCGTTTCCCTACGCCCAATGTAAATGTAAAGGTGCGCGGTTCGGCACTGCCGCTTTCGTCTGCATTAGTCTGGACGGCTGCAGACTCAAATGTCGCGGTCTGCTCCTGGACATTCTGGGCCTGTGGCAGTTCGGAAACGAGGAGTTTCGGAAAGCAGGAGGTCGTCAATGCGAGGCTAACGCATATTGAAGACAGTCTGAGGTATCGCCGCATTGAATTTCTTATCTGTAAAGTCATACATCGTATAGTCGGAAGCATTCTCGTACATGGTCAGTCGGTTCACGGACAAGTCCTTGCGGTTCAGCAGGATAACCATCTTGTCGATATATGCGCGGACAGTCTTCGATTTCGGGACGATGGTGAGTCTGTAATCGGCTGATGACTCTTCCACGTTCACGGTGAAATCAGTGCCAAGCTTGGTCAAGTCTCCTGTCATACAGGATGTTATGAGTGTGCTCATCTGGTCCATCATGGGATTTCCCTTGGTGTCAATGACGGAGGCCTTGCCGGCGTTTACGGTCTTGATCTTATCGCCGTTGATGACGATTTCGTAGGCGACCGGTGTACGGTAGTCGAGGCGGATCTTGTCGGTCTTCTGCCAGTAGAACCGTCCTTCGGATTTCATTTCGCGGCTGAATACGCTCAGGTACTTCGTCTGGACAAACTTCGCCTGAATCGTGGTCAATGCCGATGTCTTGGACTCTAACTCTTTCCTGAACGTCGCCATGTCCGCAACTGCCTTATAGCCGGCCGCAGTCCCCTGCACCGATGCCATTCCGGACATTGTCCCGGACGTCGCCGCCAACGGGAACGCCGCCCCTGACAGCCCAAACTGCGCCGCCATCAACATTCCTAACCCCAATAATATGCTCAATCTTTTCATATCTTATTTTTATTATAGAGAACGTGTCGCCTTGACAGGGGGAGCACTTGAGAGGACCAGGCCCTCCCACTTCGTGGGCCCCTCCCTCTAGTGCCGAGGGCGGCAAGTCCTCTCAAGCGCAGCCCCCTGTCCTTGCGCCACCATCAACACTCCTAATCCCAATATGCTCAATCTATTCATCTGACAAATATAGCAAAATTGTCGCCGTGACAGCCGGAGCACCCGTGCGATTTAACAAGTCGTCATCAGACGACCGGCCTGGTCCGGGTATTTGCTCCTGCAAATACGTAGAGGACGTAAAGGCCGCACGGAGTGTCAGGGTTTGGGACAGAGTCCCAATAAAAAAACAATGCGAGGGCGGCAAGTCCTCTCAAGCGCAGCCCCCTGTCCTTGCGCCGCCATAAACATTCATATCCCCAATAATATGCTTAATCTTTTTCTATTCACTGCGGAAGCGTTTCATTATAGTGACGCGATACGGATGCCGCACGGCGAGATGAGCAGCATTTTGCGCCACCTCCTTCTTGCCCTCATCTACAGAATCCGGCGCATAGGAATTGCCCACAACACACTTTCCGGAAATCGCCTCAAACCACGTGCAGGCAGCAGTATAACGGCCATAATTCAGCTCCAGATGGTAACCGTCCCTGTTGAACTTGTCCCCCACATACGAAGTCCTCGCATTCTGAATCGCAGTACCAGACGGAACAAGAACATCGAAATCATTGTCCTTCAACGCCTTCCTGGCCACAGACACAATCGCCTCATACATCGCCATCTGGCTGTTCCCGTAATTCGGGAAATCCCTATGGTCAGAATCCGAAGCATAAGCCCACGTCTGATGCCACACAAGCTTGAAATCCTTCTTCGGCGCATTCTCACGAAGATACGAAATCAATGAAGGCAGATACGGATTGTAAGTTTCATACAGACCGGACTTGCCGCTCGCCTGCTGGAGACTGATATAATCCCACGGCTCATCCAAGACAGCATCAATCAGTCTGGTATTCGGAGTATTGGTCCGCTTCCCATCGACAATCTTCCGGTAAGCATAGGCATCCTTGCCCGAAACAGAATTATTATAATGCCTCTCCAACGAGCAGCCACCTATATACATATTGCCGATTATCACCTTGATTCCGGCAGCATCGAACAGCTCGTAAAGATATTGTTCCACAGCATCCTGCGAAAAACTGTTCCCTATCGCCAGAATCCGGATGACGCCGTCCCCCTTCTTCGCCGCACCATTCTTTTCAATGCCGGCAGACTCCACCGGACCGGCAGCAAAGCCGCTGTAAGACAATGTCAATGTCAGGAGACCGACAAAGAGAATAGCACAAAGTTTCTTATATAAAGTATTCATAATCAATGATTTTTAAAGTTACCAAGAGCCGTAACAGCCCACAATCTATCCGATAAAGTAGCGCATCAGCGAAGTAGGCGGAATCTGCTTGTCTGAAACATAGACGAAATAATGCAGGAACTTCTCAAGCCTGTGCGCCTCACTGTATTCAGGACAATTCTTAGGCACAGTAGCCAAGATCCTCTCTGCATGGCTGCGAAGCACCGCAAACTCCACAAGATAGGCAGAATTGAACAGCACATCGGCATCCTCCTGATACGGATATATCCACTTCACCTCGGCACGACGCACATTCGGCCAGTTGGAAATAGTCTCCTGGGCCGTAAACGCTCCCTTGTTGAAATCCCTCACAATACGCCTCAACAGACGGTTGTCACTTGTCGGAATACAGTTATGGTCATCCAGCGAAATGCTCGTGATGGTATTTATGAATATGCGGAACTTCTCGGAATCAGGGATATTGTCCAGCAGTTTCGGATTCAGCGCATGAAGTCCCTCGATCAGCAGGATGGAACCCTCCTCGAGAGCAAGTTTCTTACCGTTGTACTCCCGGATACCGGTAACGAAGTTATACTCAGGAACTTCCACGGTCTCACCGGAAATAAGCTTCAGCACATCCTTCTGCAACGCGGCATGGTCCACAGTATCAAAATTATCGAAATCATAACTGCCGTCCGGAAGCTTCGGCGTATCCAGTCTGTTCACGAAATAATCGTCTGTAGAGAAAGACACCGGATGCAGACCGCAGGCCTTCAACTGCACACTCAGACGCTTGCAGAACGTGCTCTTGCCGCTGCTGGTCGGGCCGGTAATCAGGACAATGCGCACCTTCTGCGGAGATTTGTATCTGCTGAATATCTCCTCCGCAATCTGGACAATCTTCTTTTCCTGCAGCGCCTCTGCCACCTGGATCAAGTCAGTTGCCTTGCCGTCGATGCAGGCCTGGTTCACGTCACCGACATTGTCCAGTCCCATTATGCGGTTCCAGCGTATAGTCTCCGCGAACACGTCGAAAGTCTTGGGCTGTTCAATGAACGGAGCCAGCTGCTCGGGCTTATGCCTGTCCGGAACTCTCAGAATCGCACCGTCACGATATGGGGTCAGGTCCCAGACCTTGAGATAGCCGGCATCAGGGACCAGTACATCATAATAATAGTCAGCCGTGTCGCCTAATGTATAATAGCTGATATACACCTCTCCGCAAGACTCCAGCAGCTTCACCTTGTCCATGTGGCCCAGTTTCCTGAACACGTCTATCGCCTCCTCGATCTGCACCTCATGCCTGTGGAACGGCGTTTTCTCCTCCACGACTTCTGCCATACGCTGCTTTACACGGGCCACGTCCAGTGCGGACAGCGGATTCCCGTCAGCCTTGTCGATGCTTACGAAGAAGCCCTTGGATATCGGCCTTCTCATCACCACCTTGCAATCCGGGAAAACGTCCTGCGCGGCCTTGTAGAGCAGGAAGCAGAGTGAACGGCTATAGACATTCCTTCCGCTGTACGAGCGATAGTCCAGGAATTCCACATCGCGGTTGTTATAGACCCGGAATTTCAGTCCCTGTGCGACATTATTGACCTTCGCCGCAATGATTTCATAAGGGCGTTCGAACTCGAAACTGTCTATCATTTCGAGCAGCATCGTACCCTCAGGAAACTCCTGAAAAGTACCGGTATTCTTGCAGAAAACTCTCAGCATATGGGAAATCGTTTTTCAAATCGTACAAAAATAGAAAAATTATGGTAACTTTACGAAAAATTAACGGCCAAATGAGCACAATTCACGTTATAGACCACCCGATGATTCAGCACAAGCTGACAATCATGAGGAAAAAGGAAACCGGTTCCAAGGATTTCCGCGAATTACTTAAAGAAATTTCACTTCTGATGGGCTACGAGGTCACCCGCGACCTTCCGCTGGCTGATGTCGAAATCGAAACCCCTATCTGCAAGATGACGGCGAAGAAGGTTTCAGGAAGAAAACTTGCCATCGTACCTATTCTGCGTGCAGGTATCGGCATGGTGGACGGACTCCAGACATTGGTACCTGTAGCAAAAGTCGGCCACATCGGCCTCTACCGCGACGAGAAGACTCACAAGCCGGTAGTTTATTACTGCAAGCTTCCTGAGGATATAAACAAGCGCCTGGTAATCGTTACCGACCCTATGCTCGCGACAGGAGGAAGTTCCTGCGACGCATTGACAATGCTGAAGGAACGCGGATGTACCAATATCCGCCTCATGTGCCTTGTAGCAGCTCCTGAGGGAATCGCGCAGGTACAGAAAGAGCATCCGGACGTAGATATATATGTAGCGTCCGTAGATGACCACCTGAATCAGGACGCATACATCGTTCCTGGCTTGGGAGACGCTGGAGACAGGATTTTCGGCACCAAGTAATCGACACAAGCAACATAAAATTGCGGCATTTTCCATCAACCGGAGAATGCCGCAATTCCTTTTATTTCGCAATGCTATTTCAGCACACCGAGTTCCTTGCCGACCTTGATGAATGCGTCAATGCACTTGTCGAGATGCTCTTTCTTGTGAGCCGCAGAAAGCTGCACGCGGATACGGGCCTGGTCCTTAGGCACTACCGGATAGTAGAAGCCGGTAACATAGATGCCTTCTTCCTGCATCTTGGCCGCGAACACCTGTGAAAGACGCGCATCGTAAAGCATCACTGCGCAGATGGCGCTCTGAGTCGGCTTAATGTCGAAGCCGGCAGCCATCATCCTGTCTCTGAAGTAGTTGACATTCTCCACGAGGCGGTCATGCAGTTCGTTGCTTTCCTTCAGGATGCGGAAAACCTCCAGGCTTGCGCCGATAATGCAAGGAGCCAATGAATTGGAGAAAAGGTAAGGACGGCTTCTCTGCCTGAGAAGGTCAATGATTTCCTTTCTTCCTGTGGTGAATCCTCCCATAGCACCGCCGAAAGCCTTGCCGAGAGTACCGGTGTAGATATCGACCCTGCCATAGGTGTCAGTGAGCTCGCTTACGCCATGACCGGTAGCGCCTACCACACCTGCTGAATGAGACTCGTCCACCATCACGAGGGCATCGTATTTCTCCGCCAGCTCGCAGATCTTGTCCACCGGAGCCACGTTTCCGTCCATGGAGAACACTCCGTCAGTGGCGATAATCCTGAACCTCTGGGCCTGAGCCTCCTGCAGACAACGCTCGAGATCGGCCATATCAGCATTGGCATAACGGTATCTCTTCGCTTTGCAGAGCCTTACGCCGTCGATGATGGACGCATGGTTCAATGTATCGGAAATGATGGCATCTTCCTCAGTCAGAAGCGGTTCGAATACGCCTCCGTTGGCATCGAAGCAAGCGGCATAGAGGATGGTGTCTTCAGTATGGAAATACTCGCTGATCGCCTTTTCCAGCTGCTTGTGGATGTCCTGTGTTCCGCAGATGAAACGTACTGAGGCCATACCGAAACCGCGTTTCTCCATCATTGCCGCGGAAGCTTTGACAAGTCTCGGGTCATTTGCCAGTCCGAGATAGTTGTTGGCACAGAAGTTAAGCACTTCTTTTCCAGCGACATCGATAACTGCTGACTGTGAACTCTCTATCAGGCGTTCTTCCTTATAGAGTCCCGCCTCGCGAATCTCAGTGAGAGTCTTGCTGAGATGCTCTTTCATTTTTCCGTACATTATAAAGTCTGTTTTGTGTAAAGTCTTTTTGTCTTGGCAAATTACGGATTAAAATTGGATTTTCCATATAGGAATGATGAAAAAAACTGCTTACTTTTGTGAGTAACTCTTTTTAAAGGGTTACATAAGATTGGTTAACAGGGGAAAGCAGCATTTCCCAAGAAAAATGTATCACATCAAAAATGAAAAAAATTCTCATCATCGGAGCTACAGGACAGATAGGTTCTGAACTGTCAATGGAATTGCGCAGCCGTTATGGCAATGACAATGTTGTAGTCGGTTATATTCACGGCAGCGAGCCGAAAGGAATTCTGAAAGAGTCCGGTCCCTGTGAGGTGGTGGATGTCACTGACGGGGAAATGATTGCCTCCGTGGTGGAGAAGTATCATATTGACACGATATACAATCTTGCGGCACTGCTTTCAGTGGTAGCCGAGTCCAAACCCAAGCTCGCGTGGAAAATCGGCATTGACGGACTGTGGAACGTGCTGGAAGTGGCCAGAGAAAAAGGATGCGCCGTATTCACGCCGAGTTCCATCGGTTCCTTCGGCCCGACCACCCCGCACGTGGGGACTCCTCAGGACACCATCCAGAGGCCCAGGACAATGTACGGAGTTTCCAAGGTTACGACCGAACTCCTGAGCGACTATTATTTCCTCAAATATGGCGTGGACACACGTGCAGTGAGATTTCCGGGCCTGATTTCCAATGTCACGCTCCCGGGAGGCGGCACCACGGACTACGCTGTGGACATATATTATTCTGCAGTCAAAGGTGAGAAATTCATCTGCCCGCTGAAACCGGGTACATTTATGGACATGATGTACATGCCGGATGCGCTAAACGCTGCCATCAGTCTGATGGAAGCAGATCCTTCAAGGCTCATCCACAGGAACGCATTCAACATCGCGTCCATGAGTTTCGCTCCTGAAAACATATACGAAGCCATCCGCAAGGAAATACCTTCATTCGAGATGGAATATGCCCCGGACCCGCTCAAGCAGAGCATTGCAGACAGCTGGCCGGACAGCATGGACGACAGTTGCGCCCGTGCGGAATGGGACTGGAAACCGGAATATGATCTGGAGTCGATGACCAGGGACATGATTTCCAAGCTTAAGGTGAAACTCTCCCGGTAACGGCTTCCGCAATCAACTCGAAAACGATGCTTGACAAAGACTTTTTCAATGGACGCATCATCATTCTGGATGGCGCGATGGGTACGATGCTTCAGCGATACGGACTCGCCGAAGAGGATTTCCATACAGATATCATTGACAGTCAAGCAGTAAGAGAGCTCAAGGGAAACAATGAATGCCTGAATCTCTCGCACCCTGAGATAATCAGGGAGATTCACCTCGAATACATAAAGGCCGGGGCGGACATCATCGAGAGCAATACTTTCAGTGCCAACAAGATATCCCAGAAGGAATACGGAACCGAGGCACTGGCCTACAGAATGGCCTTTGAAGGAGCACGCATTGCAAGACAGGCGGCCGATTCGGTAACGGAAAGACGTATCCTTGTGGCGGGCAGCGTGGGTCCCACATCCAAATCCCTCAGCCTTGCTCCGGACATCAACCGCCCGGAAGTCAGGCCGTACAGTTTCAGGGACATGGTCTCGGCATACGACGAACAGATACGCGGGCTGGTCGATGGCGGAGCGGACCTGATATTGATAGAGACCTGTTTCGACGCACTTAATACGAAGGCCGCACTCTACGCACTGGAGAACATCACCGGAAACGGCAGTTTCCCTGCGATAGTCTCCGTTTCTGTCAATGACAAGAGCGGAAGGACATTGACCGGACAGACCGTCAAGGCATTCTACACATCGGTCAGCCACTACCCTCTCACGGCATTCGGACTCAACTGTTCACTCGGAGCCGAGGACCTCACTCCCCTTGTGGAAGAAGTGGTAGGTTTCGCCGGATGTCCCGTCATCTGCTATCCTAACGCAGGTCTGCCGAATGAGATGGGCGGTTACGATGAGACGCCTCAGCAGATGGGCAGAGCAGTCAGGGCAATGGCAGAAAAAGGCATTGTCAATATCGTGGGCGGATGCTGCGGCACTTCGCCTGAGCATATAGCTGCGATTTCCGAGGCTGTAAAGGGCATCAGTCCAAAAAGCCTCACGAATGCCGAAAGGGATGGCAAAATCCTGACAGTGAGCGGATTGGAGGCAGCCAGCATTGACCTGAAGAACAGCAATTTCACGAATATCGGAGAACGCACGAACGTGGCGGGCTCGAGAAAATTCGCAAGGCTGATAGCAGCCGGCGACTATGAGGCAGGTCTTCAGATTGCAGCAGAGCAGATAGAGAACGGCGCAGCCATCATTGACATAAACATGGACGACGCGATGCTGGACAGCCGCGCCTGCATGGAGAAATTCGTGAGATACATTTCCAATGACCCGGCTGTGGCAAAGGCGGCGCTGATGATCGATTCTTCGCATTGGGACACCATCGTCGCGGGTCTGGAAAACGCTCAGGGCAAATGTATTGTGAACTCCATAAGCCTGAAGGAGGGCGAGGAGGCGTTCCTGAAAAAGGCAGAAGAAATACACAGACTCGGGGCCGCAATGGTGGTGATGGCCTTCGACGAACAAGGACAGGCCACCACATTTGACAGGAAAACAGAAATCTGCCGGAGAGCTTACAGGCTGCTCACGGAAAGACTGGCTATCCCGCCTCAGGATATTATTTTCGATGTCAATGTCCTTTCGGTCGGAACCGGCATTGCCGAACACGCGCGCTACGGAATCGACTTCATCGAGGCGGTGAGATGGATCAAGGCGAATCTGCCGGGCGCATATACTTCGGGCGGCATCTCCAACCTGTCGTTCGCATTCAGGGGAAACAATCCGGTTCGCGAGGCCATGCACTCGATTTTTCTCTACCATGCCGTAAATGCCGGGCTGGATATGGGTATCGTGAATCCTGGCATGCTGCAGGTATATGACGACATTGAACCGGACCTGAAACTGAAGGCGGAAGATGTCATCCTGGACAGGGATCCTGATGCCACTGAGAGGCTGATAGGCAAGGCTCAGGAGATAATGGCGGCCAAAGAGGCTGCTGCTCAGGGGATTGGCCCGAACGCCGCACAGCCTGAGACTGAGAAAGCCGCCACAGCTGAGGAACGGATAAAGGAGGCATTGGTCAAAGGCAGGAATACCGGGCTTGAGGAATACGTTCTCGACTGCTACCGCAGATACGGAACGGCCGTAAAGGTGATTGAAGGACCTCTGATGGAGGGGATGGAGCGTGTCGGCGAGCTGTTCGGAGCCGGAAAGATGTTCCTGCCTCAGGTGGTGAAATCAGCCAAGATCATGAAGGACGCGGTGGCAGTGCTGGAGCCTTTTATGAGCGGCGACAGTGACTCAGGCACGGGCAGGCCGGTAATCATCAATGCCACGGTCAAGGGTGATGTACACGATATCGGAAAGAACATCACAGGCATAGTATTGGGCTGCAACGGGTTCAATGTCATTGACTTGGGTGTGATGGTGGAGAAGGAGAAGATATTGGACGAGGCGGTAAGGCATCACGCTTCCATCATCGGGGCCAGCGGACTCATCACGCCTTCGCTTTTCCAGATGGAGGAGCTCTGCCGTGAAATGACAAGAAGAGGGCTGGACATTCCGCTGTTCATAGGCGGCGCCACGACCTCTGCGCTTCATACTGCCGTAAAACTCGCTCCGCTCTACTCTCACGTGTTCTATGCGCAGGATGCTTCCACGTCGGCGGTCATGGCCAAGAAATGTCTGATGAACAGGGAGAAATTCGAGGCGGAAGAGCATGCTGCTCAGGAACACATCAGAAGCCTGTACGAAAGCAGACCTCATACTGATGCCGAGAGTGCTGCCCCAGCCGCATTCCCGGAGGACTCTTACCTCAAGGCGGAAGAGTATGATTTCCAGGACATTCCGGCAATAGAACTGGGCATTGACCAGGTAATGCCGCATTTCGACTGGAGAATGTTTCTGGCTATCTGGGGCTTCAAATACGGACAGGAACTTCCGGATGACCCGGAGATAAACAAGATATTGGCAGAAGGCAAGACCGTCCTGGAGCGATTCCGCACGAAGCACGAAGTGCTGATCCGGCTTTCGTTCAGGTCAATGCTTGCTCGACGGAAGGGAAATGACATTGACGCGAAATATGGTTCCTGCGGGGATGAGGTCAATGTGGTTTTCCCTATGATGAGACAGGAAAAGGCCGGCAAGAGCGTGGACGGACGTCCTGTGAAACTTTCGCTGGCGGATTTCGTGCCGGAAAAGAGTTACGGGCCGATGGGCGCTTTCGCTGTAAGCGTACAGACCTGTCACACAGGATGTTGCACATGCGGCTGCTTCGAATCGATGCTTGACCGGGCAGTGCGCGTCACATTGGCAGAAGCCGCTTCCAACTGGCTGGACAAGCACCTGGAGGAGCATCTGCATCCTGGGGCTCAGCGGAAATTCAGAATCGTGAAACCGGCGGCGGGATATCTCAGCTGTCCTGACCACACTCTGAAACGGGACATTCTGAACATTCTGCCTGAGGCGGAGAAGTTGGGCATTCAGCTTACGGAGAGCTGCGCGATGATTCCTGACGCATCCGTCTGCGGTTTCGTGTTTATCCATCCCGAGGCCACGTATCCTGAGATACACAGGCTTTCAAAAGAGGATTTCGAGGACTACAGGGAAAGACGCGGAATGAGCGAGGAGCAGGCCCGACAATTCCTCGGACACCTGCTGTAATCATAAGAGTATGCACCATTCTAAATGAACAGGCCATGAAAATTTCTGAAATACTTGCAGGCAGCAAGCATACATTTCCTTCGATAGAGATAGTTCCGCCGCTCAACGGCATGAGCAAGACTGAACTTCTCGACAAGGTGCGCACGTTTATGGAGTTCAGCCCCAAATACATAAACATCACCTGCCACAGGGACGAATATGCTTTCCGAAGAGAAAGCGACGGCACATACACGAGACATCTGGTCAGGAACAGGATCAGCGAGGTGGCGGTATGCGCGGCCATCCAGGCGGAATTCGATATCGACGTGGTGCCTCACGTAATCTGCGGCGGCACGTCAGCGGAAGAGATCGAAAGCGACCTGTACAATTACAGGTTCCTCGGTATCAGCAACTTGATGGCGCTGCGCGGCGATTCGGTAAGCGGCGAGAAGAGGTTCACTCCCCACCCTTCCGGCTACAGTCATGCCAATGAGCTGGTAGAGGCCATCAGGCGGTTCGATGCCCAGAGTGAAGAATCATTCTGTATCGGCGTCGGCGGATATCCGGAGAAACATTTCGAATGTGCCAACATTGAAACGGACATCCTGAACCTGAAGAGGAAAGTGGATGCAGGGGCGGACTACATCATCACGCAGATGTTCTTCGACAATTCCGTATTCTACAGCTATGTGGAGAAATGCCGCAAGGCCGGTATCAATGTCCCGATCATCCCGGGACTCAAGCCGTTGTCCTCCCCTAAGCAGATAGCACTGCTGCCCCAGTCTTTCTCTCTGGATATTCCCAAAGAGCTGACAGACGCGGTAAGGGACGCAGGAGATGACAAGGAAGAAGTCTATCGGATCGGTACCGAGTGGTGCATAAAACAATGCAAGGACCTCATAAAGAATGAAGTCCCTGCCGTGCATTTCTATACTATGGGCAAAACCCGGAACATCACGCAGATAATGCGTGAGTGTTTCTGAGCATTACCTCACGAAATTCATCGCTACAGCAAATTCTGTAGTATTAGCCCAGACGGCCTTGAGGTCGGACGGCTTTGTCAGTCCGAATACTCCCATGAGGGTCTGAAGTTTCTGAAGCTCTGCCTTCTGCTCCTCCGTAATATCAGGATTCTTGGCCATGTCCTCGAGTTTCTTGTCGAGCTGGTCCAGCAACGGAAGCAGCGGTTTCACTATAGGATCGCAAAGATCCTTGTCCATGAAGAGCTGCAGAGAGTTGTCTGTAACCACATATTTCATTACCAAGCCGTTGGCCATGAAATTCTTGATGACCGGCAGTATTTCTTTAGGGTCAATGCCCAGTTTCTGAAGTTCCTCAAGGAGTTCGCTCAAACCGGACAGGTCGGCTGCCCTGGTCACGAACGCATCAGCCTGTGCGCCTTCCATTTCTGACAATGCAGAGAGATTAGGCAGCACGAACAGGTTTCCTCCGTTCGCAAACCAGAAAGCCAAGTTTGCAGGCGGAAGGTCTATCCATTCCGTGTGGGTGGTCGGAACGAAATGGTATTTGCCGTCGGGACCGACAAGACTCTTGATGATTCCATCAAACTCCTTCATATCAGGGATTCCTGAATTGCCTGAATCCTCGTCAGATTCCCAAAATCTTGCAGTCACGTTTCCGTTCTCTGTAAATGAAAGCCTGTCAAGCTGGTCAGCAAGCTGAACACTACCAAATATACTGAGCATCTTGCCCATCATGGCTGCACTGACAGCGTAATCACCACTTGCCGTCCAGGTAATCTGCAAAGGAGTTGCCACAGGCACTCCATCCTTATCAGGAGCAGCCTCTCTGAGCAGATTCCAGTCACCTTCCATACCGCCTTTTGCGACTACTTTCGTTGCTGCCTTGACGGAGATTTTTTCATTGCCGTCGATTTCGCCCTCTACGGACACTGTGTAAATAGGTGTCTTGTCTGTACTGAACAATGACATGACTGCCATATTGTAGATGTTGCCTTCACCGCTGAATGCCCATTTCGAGTCACCGGTATTCTTCAGATTCACATTGACTGCGACAGAAGAAGCGCAAGGAATGACATTGTTCATCTGGAGAACGCCTTCGGTCGCGCTGGATGCCGTCAATTTCACATTTCCCATGCTTACAGGTATGGAATTGACAGATATTTCAGCTTTTCCGCTTTCTGCGGTAAACTGATTTGACGGAATATCTTTCCAATTTTCATCGGACTTGCTGTCTTTGTTACAGCTGGCAAATACTCCCAAGAGAGCAAGCATAAGTCCTGAATACAATAAACTACGTTTCATACTAACTAATTATGTTTAAATAAAACTGGGCGACGGCACATAGTCCTTTGTCACCAAGCAGAAATTTACTGCAAAAATCATACTATGACAGGAATCAGCGATTCTACTGGCCGCCGAGACGAGAGAAATATGTCAGGACCTCTTCCCATGTCTTGAACGGTTCTTCTCCGAAATGGAGAACAGTTCCCATAAAGTCATCAGTACCAAGCCGTTCCGGATATCTGTCGATGAGATAGTCCCCGAGCAGCATATCCTTTTTATTGGCAATGACCACTCTGTTCCAGGCCGGCACGCCAAGTCGTTTTTCCACCCAATGATAGAGTTCCGGAAGGCGTTCAGGGGCATTGAAGTCATTGGAAATCAGCACATAAGGCAAATACTGTTCTGAGAGTTTGGCAAAGGCCTTCACCGCACTCCCGTAAGGCTCCATATCTTCTATGGCGAGCCCATGCGCCTGCCCGTTTGTCATATCCAGAAGGGTATCTGTCAATGCTATCAGCATCACCTTCTTGGCCCGGTTTTCCTGCTTGTCGTCTATCCTTTCTATCACAGGCATGACCGAATGCAGGAAGACGCTGTCATCCAGATAGTGCTCCCCATTGAACCGGATTGCATTGGGATAATAGGTCGAGAACAACTCGAAGGTGCCGGTCACGAGCGTGTCGTGGATGCCGAACATTCCGTAAACGCGCTGTTTCTCTTCATTGACCTTCCCGAAGAAGACAGGATCGGAACTGTCGGGCTCGAGTCCTTCGAAATTGTGCGAAGACACTTCGCGGAACGCTTCTATAAGTCCTTTGTTTACAAGAAATGATGTCTGTCCGTCGCGCCTTGGATTGTGGAACTCCTGTCGTCCCAAACCATTGTTTTTCAATATGGTATCGGCGAGTTTGAATGCCGGATTCACGAGAATCCTGTCATATCCGCGCAGCATTTCGGCATACATCGCACCCATCGATGCGCCTATGATCAGGTCCGGCTTTTCCGCCTCACAAAGTTTTTTAAGCATATCCATGGCCTCGACAGGCTCTACGGGGATGTCTGGGGCAATGATTTCTGCTGAAGGGAGCAATGTCCCCATTGTCTTTACCGTACCGTTCTGGCCGCTCGAAGCGAAGCCATGCAGATACAGAATCTTCTTCCCTGACATTATGTCAGGCCTTGCATATTCATACAATTCCATACGCACACTTATTTGGGAGCAAAATTACTAAGCTGATTTCTTTCCGGCAAGAGAAATCAGCACGCAGACGAGCGTAAACATTGAGCTGCAGAGGAAAAGCGCCCCGGTGGTGATGAACATGTCCCCCATTCCCACTATCGCAGGCACAATTCCGCCGAAAGCATAACCGATGGCGCCGAGCAAGGCAGATGCGACCCCTGCATTGTCCCGTCCCGAATCCATAGCTGAGACGTTGGAAGCTGTGGAGACTATGCCGACCATCAGCATGAGGATGAATACCAGTATCTCGTACCACCAGAACCCGGGTTTGAAAAACAGCACGACTGCCGTCAGCACCGAGAATCCCGCAAGCGCGAATGTACCGAACCGGATAGCCGCATCATTGTCCTTGAATCTGGGGATGAGCGCTGCCGCGATGGCGAATGTCAATGCATTGAATCCGAACACTATACTGAAATGCAGTGTGGATAGTCCGTAATGCTCCTGCATAATGAATGGAGCGGAGGCGATGTTGGTGAAAAGCACACCCATGGAGAACATATACGTAAGGACATACAGAAGGAACCGCCTGTTGCTCAATATATTATAGATGCCGCCGGTAATGACTTTCAGTGATGAGGACTTGTAGATGCTCAGGTTCTTGAACGAGAGATTCTCATCCATGCGGGTAGCTCCGATGAGCAGTGCCGCCGACAATACTATAAGGCTCCAGAATATGGCCCGCCAGCCTCCCACAAGGGCTATAAGTCCGCCCACGATAGGTGCAGCCACCGTCGCCACGCCATTGACCGCGGCTATCATTGACATCATTTTCGTCAATTCCTTTCCCCTGTACCGGTCTGTGGCAATGCTTCTGGAAAGGACGACTCCGCCGGATCCGGCCAGGCCCTGGAAGAGCCTCATGATGATGAATTCATGGACATTGGCAGAGAAGATGCAGCCGAATGTGGATATCAGGAACAGGGCCATAGCGCATATCAAAGGACGTTTCCGGCCGTACCTGTCGCTTACCGGGCCGAATATCAGCTGGCCGACTGCAAGCCCGACAAGACCTGTGGTCAGGCCTAACTGCACCTTGGACACCGGGCAGTCGAACCAATCCTGCATGGCAGGCAGCACCGGAACATACATATCCATTACGAAAGGCCCGAAGGCGCTCAACGCTCCCAAATACACAAGGACGAATGTGTTTCCTCCTGATATGTGGCTGTCTTTACTCATAAGTCGCTATCCTCACCTTTAATCAGTGTCCGTACATCTCATTCATTTTCAGCAGCACATTCTTGACTCTTTCTTTCAGACTCTCCGGAGCAAGCACCTCCACCAGATAGCCCTGGGACATTATTCGCTGTATAAGGTCTGTCGTGATGCACATCCTGAATTCAAAGACCGCATAGTCCGGCCCTGTCACCACTTCCTTCTGGGAATGATGCCACGGAATGCTGCGAAGATATTCTTCCTGACCGTCTTTCACTTTCAGCAGGATAGTCTCGACTTCAGGCTTTTCCGGGACAATGACGCCCAAATAGTTTGAAAAGAAAGCCCCCGCATTGAATTCGGGCGGCATAGTAAACTGATAGTCAATTTCTTCAACATTGGTCACGCGTTCCATGTTATAGATATGAAGAGCAGAAGAATCTCTGTCCCTGGCAAGAAGATACCAGACGAGATGATAGATTTTCAGGCAATACGGCACAACCTCCTTTACGGACAGTTCCCGTGAGCGGTAACTTCTGAACTCGATGCGGAGCATCTTGCTGTTCTTCATTGCCTTCAGCACGGGTGAGAGTTTGGAAACGCCCAACGGCAGCTTCTCGAGCACGATTCTCGAGGACAGGGATGCGTCTGAAGATACTATGCTGTTCAATGCGAATGAGTTGTACAGCCAGGAACGGACACCTGTCACAAAAGCGTCCCTCTTTTCTACTATATGGTACTGGTATGTGCCTCTGTGGGTACATTTGATTTCAATCCCGAACAACGACTTGATCTTCGCACAGTGATTCTGGAAAGTCTTCTTGGGCATCGGTTCCTTTTTCGGATTCAAGTCCGATTCTCTCCAGGCCTCGTCAATTTCTGCGAAGGACATATAGCGGTTCTGGACAAGCAAATCCACAAGCCACACGTATCGGTCTAATAAATTTGAAGATTCCATCAGAAATATCTTATATTCCAACGCAAATATGGAAAAATTTTTATTAAATTTGCATATTATGAATCTAAAGTATTGCCTCTGATGCTCGAAGATGTAAGAAAAAATATCGAAAGACTTATCGCGCTGTATGAACGCGAGAGACAGACGAAAGATAATCTTGTCATCGAACTGAGGAGGAAAGATGCTGAAATTGATTCATATAAGAAGCAGATTTCGGATCTGGAAAGACAAGTAGATAATCTCAAGTTGATTGAAGCTTTTACTGCTCATGAGGAAGGCAGCGCAGCTGCGAGGGAGAAGATTGACAAGATGATTTCTGAGATTGACAGGTGCATCTCATTATTGGAAAGATAGATATGGGGCAGAAGATTACGATACGGATCAACGGCAAGAAATACGAGTTGTCGGCCAAGACGCCAGATGACGAGGAGATTTACAGAAATGCCGCTAAACTGGTGGAAAGCACGTTAAGCAAGTATTCGAACAGGTTTCCCGAAAAGGACACGTCGGAGCTTCTTACGTTTGTGGCCCTGAACGAGTGTATCGCGAGGCTGTCAGCGAGAAGGATGGTGGAGAGTTTGGAGAATGAGGTGAAAGCGCTTGAGAAGCAGACAAATACTTATCTTGATGGTATAAAAGATTAGCCGTCGGCCCACTACTCGCTGAAAACAACAAGTTCTTCGGAACCGGGTGTTCTCGAGCCGGGGATGTGCGGGCCTAAGTACCTTTGATGGGATTCCGCTATGCGGGACGTAGGATTACTGAACCGGCACGGAGCTCAAATCTTGCAATATTAGATTTTTCTGACGACCCGGCTGACGGCTTTTATATATTCCGACTGCAAGCTTCTTCGTACAAGGAAACTTGCAGCCGGTTTTTTGTAATCCGGAAAGAGACGACTAAAACATAAATTTATATATACGTATGAACAACATTTTGATATTCATAGCAGTAGCCTTGCTGTCAGCTGCATTCGGAATTGCAGTTTTCATAATGGTTCACAGAATGGTTATGAAGGGACGCAAGGACAGCATCCTGGAAAAGGCGGAACTTGAGGCAGAAAACATCAAGAAAGAAAGGATCCTTCAAGCCAAGGAGAAGTTCCTCCAGCTCAGAAGCGAGCACGAGAAGTTCGTGAATGAGAAGAATGCACAGATCAAGGATACCGAGAACCGTCTCAAGCAGAAAGAGAATAATCTTAACCAGCAGAACAACGAGCTCCAGAAGAAAATCAAGGATCTCGACAATACCAAGGCAAGCCTCCAGTCCCAGAAAGATGCGCTCGACCGTAAGGCCGAAGAATACGAGTCACTCCGTCAGGAAGCCAACAAGCAGATTGAGAGCATTGCCGGCATGACCGCCAACGAAGCCAAGAACCTTCTCATGGAAAACATGAAGGCCGAGGCGAGAAGCGAAGCCCAGGCGTACATAAACGATACGATGGATGACGCCAGACTTAACGCTGCAAGGGAAGCCAAAAGAATAGTAATCACCACGATACAGAGGACTGCGACGGAGACTGCCATTGAGAATGCTGTCACCACCTTCCCTATCGAGAACGATGATATCAAAGGTAGAATCATCGGCCGCGAAGGTCGTAACATCAGGGCTCTTGAGGCTGCTACCGGTGTGGAAATCGTAGTGGACGATACTCCGGATGCCATTCTTCTTTCGGCTTTTGACCCTGTCAGAAGAGAGGTCGCACGTCTTGCGCTCCATCAGCTTGTCGTGGACGGACGTATCCATCCTGCACGTATTGAAGAGGTAGTGGCGAAGGTCCAGAAACAGCTTGAGGATGAAATCCTCGAGACCGGTAAGAGAACCTGCATTGACCTTGGAATCCACGGTATGAACATCGAACTCGTGAAACTCATAGGACGTATGAAATATCGTTCTTCTTACGGACAGAACCTTCTCCAGCACTCACGCGAGGTTGCAAACATCTGTGCCATAATGGCTTCCGAGCTCGGTCTCAATCCTAAGCTCGCGAAGAGGGCCGGACTTCTCCACGATATCGGAAAGGTTTCAGAGGACGATCCTGAACTTCCACACGCACTGCTCGGTATGAAGCTGGCAGAGCAGTACAAGGAAAGACCTGAAATCTGCAACGCTGTCGGCGCTCACCACGAAGAGACTGAAATGACATCGCTCATCTCCCCTATCGTCATGGTAGGTGACGCTATCTCAGGAGCACGTCCTGGAGCACGCCGCGAGGTAATTGAATCATATATCAAGAGACTCAAGGGCATGGAAGACCTTGCTGCCGCATATCCTGGTGTAACCAAGAGTTATGCGATCCAGGCAGGTAGGGAGCTCCGTGTAATCGTAGGCGCAGAGGATGTAAGCGACGAGCAGGCAGCAACGCTTTCTTCCGACATCGCTCTCAAGATACAGAACGAAATGACATACCCTGGTCAGGTGAAGATCACCGTCATCAGGGAGACCCGTTCAGTAGCTTACGCAAAATAAGCGAAATCATTTTTATACCGAAAATGATATGATAATGAAAAGACGCAGTATTATATCAGGCATTGTACTCTTTTTACTGAGTGCAGTGCCTTTATTCGCTCAAATGGGCGAACCGATAGTAAAATGGTCCGTTTCCCAGGGAAAAACGGAAAACGGGATTACCGAAATCATCTTCTCCGGCACTATCAGTTCTGGATGGCATACTTATGGAGCTTCCCACAAGGACTCGCCTGTAACGGTGGAATTCGAGGATGTCAAAGGATATTCTCTTGAAGGCGGATTGTACGACCTGCTCAAGCCTGAGAAATTCAACGGGGATGATGTTTTCTTCGACAAGATCAAGGTAGCACAGAAGATCAGGGTGGCAGAAGATGCCTCCAGCCTGAAAGGTATGATCACGTCTTCGAGCTGCACGGACAACTCCTGCGGCGCGCCTGAAGACTGGAATTTCGAGATAAAGCTCCGGAAAGAGGCTGACGCGGCGGCTGCAGCTGTTCCTGAAAAGACAAAAGCAGCAGCTCCAGAGATTTCACAGAATGTAACGGAGGAGGAACAGCGGGCCGGCGGCTCGTTGTGGGCACTGATACTTGAGGCCGTGTTGTGGGGATTTGCAATGCTTCTCACGCCTTGTGTATTCCCTATGGTGCCGATGACCATATCATTCTTCATGAAAGGTTCGTCAACACCTGCGGCCGGACGTTTCAAGGCCTTTATGTACGGACTGTTCATCGTCCTGCTCTACACGGTGCCTATTTCACTGATTATCGGAGCGACCTACATCTTCGGAGGCGAGACAGTCACTGCCGACATATTCAACTGGCTTTCAACGCATTGGCTTCCGAATATCATCTTCTTTATCGTGTTTATGGTATTTGCGGCATCGTTCTTCGGAGCGTTTGAGATCACTCTGCCGTCAGCTCTCGTGAACAAAAGCGACAAGAATTCCGACAAGGGAGGACTTGCAGGCATCTTCTTCATGGCATTGACACTGGTCTTAGTGTCATTCTCATGCACCGGTCCTATCGTAGGTTCCGTCCTGATCAAATCCACTCAGGGTGAGTTCTGGACTCCGATGGTGACAATGCTTGCCTTCTCTGTGGCCTTTGCATTGCCTTTCACCATTTTCGCGATGTTCCCGTCTCTGCTGAAGAAGCTCAAGAGCGGCAGCTGGCTGAACTCCGTGAAGGTGGTGCTCGGATTTATCGAGGTGGCTCTCGGTCTGAAGTTCCTCAGCGTGGCGGACCAGACTTATCATTGGGGCCTTCTGGACAGGGAGGTTTATCTCGCAATCTGGATTGTGGTATTCACCCTGCTCGGTCTGTACCTGCTCGGCAAGATCAGATTTGAGGCGGACAGCGAGGTGAAGCATATCGGGATATTCAGGCTTTTCCTGGTAATCGTGGACTTCACTTTCGTGGTGTATATGATTCCGGGAATGTTCGGCGCGCCGCTCAAGGCATTGTCCGGATATCTTCCTCCTATCGAGACTCAGGACTTCATAATGGGCAGCAATGCAAGCCAGCAGGTGGTCAGCATAGAAGAGGCCAATAAAGGCGAAAAACTGCCGCTCGGACTTACAGGCTATCATTCTATGGAAGAGGGATATGCTGCTGCGAAAGCGTCCGGCAAACCTGTTTTCCTGGACATTTCCGGTCTCGCCTGCGTGAATTGCCGCGAGATGGAGCAGAGGGTATGGAGTGATCCGAAGGTACTGTCGATACTGAAAAATGATTTTGTGATAGTGGTTCTCTATACGGACGACAAGACTAAACTTCCTGAGAGCGAATGGGTTACCACAAGCAGCGGAAAGGTTCTGAAGGACAGGGGACGTGTCAATGCATGGTTTGTCCGTGAAAATTTCGGCGTGAGCGCACAGCCTAACTACGTGCTTCTGTCGCCTGACGGAAAGCAGCTCGCTCCGATTCGCGGATACAATACTGATATAGACGGATTTGTCGAGTTCCTGAATTCAGGACTTGAAAAAATGAAATAAAAGATATGAAAAGGATGATTATAGCATTGATGGCATTGACATTGACCATCAGCGGCTTATCTGCAAGGGAACTGCCGGAGATCCACACTCCGGCATCGGATTCGAGGGTGACTTATGTGGGCAGGACATTGAAGGAGAAGGACAATGTTTCTTTCGACTGGACTGGGGTATATGTGAGAATCCGTTTTGAGGGTTCTTACCTCGCGATGAAGGCTTCCGACAGCAAAGCGAACTATTATGACCTCTGGATTGACAGGGAACCGGACGCGAAGGCTGACAGGACCATCAGGGTCAGCGGCAAGGATTCGGTATATGTGCTGGTGGAACCGGCTGCCCTCAAGTCGTTCAATTCCAAGGGAAAAGGCTTCGAGCACACTGTGGTTCTGAAAAAGCGGACTGAGGGAAGTGAAGGCAGGACCACCATCAGCGAGTATATTACCAAGGCAGGCGAACTGCTTCAGGCTGAAGGTCTCAAAGAGCGCCAGTTCGAGGTGATAGGTGACTCTTACACTTGCGGTTACGGTACGGAGAACAGTGTCAGGACGGACCCTTACAAGAGCGAGACCGAGAACAGCAATCTGACTTACGCTGCTATCCTTTCAAGGTACTTCGGGGCTGATTACTATGCTGTTGCGCATTCCGGAATGGGGATTGCCAGAAATTATGCGGACAAGTTCAAGGACTACTATATGCCTGACCGTTATGACCAGACATTCGACGAGGACAAGGATGTGAAATGGGATGCCGCTGCTGATGCATTCAGACCGCAGGTCACCATCATCTACCTCTGTACCAATGACTTCTCTACCGGCAGACAGCCTAAGATATCTCTTTTCAGGGACAATTATGTGAAACTCCTGAACAAGATCAAGAAAAACTACGGTGAGAATCATCCGGTTCTCTGTGTTTCGAGCAACTGCGATGACCTGGCAGCCGATTATGTGAGGTATTGCGTAAACAGCTGCGGCCTTAAGAATGTGCATTTCCTGAGTTTCACCAAGGCTGTGCACAATACGGATGATGAGCTTGGCGCAAGCTGGCATCCAAGCTACAAGGGACACAAAAAGCTCGCCCATGTGCTTATTCCGTATATCTCCACATTGACAGGATGGGAACTCAATGACAATATCGAATAATATGAGTATCAAGACTAAGATCATCAGCACCATTACGCTCGTGGTAGTGCTGGCCCTGACAGGGTTCTTCTATTTCCGCTTCTACTTTGTCTTCGGTGAAGGAGTCAAGGCAGGAGACCTGAATCAGGTGATGTATAAGGGCTATGTATTCAAGACCTACGAAGGCAGGCTGATCCAGTCAGGCCTGAGAGGTACAGGAAAAGGTACCAATGGTATGGAATCCTACGTTTTCGAGTTCTCCGTGGAGAATGGAGAGCTTGCTGATTCTCTGATGAGGTGCAGCGGCAAGACCGTGGAACTTCATTATAAGGAGTATTTGGGAGCGCTTCCGTGGCGCGGTCAGCAGAAATATATCGTGGATAATATCCTGTCCGTAAGGTAAGCTATTGAAAGACAATAAGATGAAAAGATTACATTTTATCTCATTGACAATATTGGCGGCTTCTTCTTTGGCCGCCGTTTCTCTGAATGCCGAGGAGCATCAGAGAGCTGAGGGAATGAAAGTTTTTTCTGTTCATCCGGCCAACAACACAGGCAAGATGATGACGATGGAGCAGGCTGTATATTCGGGCGAGCTCAGACCTGAGAGATTCCGTGCAGGATGGTATGGCGAGAATACCATTGTATATATGAAGGACGGAAAGCCGCAGCTTTATGATGTCAATGCCGGTAAAGATGTGGATGCTGACGAGGTGCTCGGCGTCTATGCGGAAGCTGCCGGAGCATATCTGAAGAAGTCATTGCCGGAAGGCGCTGAAAATGTCACGCCGAACGAGGCGGCAATGTCTGCAAACGGGTCAATGATGGGCAACAGAGCCATCGGCACGGCCCCAGCATTGGCATTTACCTTGGGCAAAAGCCTTTATTACATTGACCAGCGCAAGCATGTCCGCCCAGTCGCTGAAAGTGAAAATCCTGAAATCACTTACGGGCAGTCGGTCAGCAGGAACGAGTTCGGTATTTCCGGAGGTATTTTCTGGTCACCGGACGGACGCAGCATCGCGTTCTACCGCAAGGATGAAAGTCAGGTAACTGAATTCCCGCTTCTGGACATCACCACACGTACCGGTTCCCTCAAGAGCATCAAATATCCGATGAGCGGAATGGGCTCTGAGAATGTGCGCGTAGGCGTTTACAATCTGGCGGAAAACACGACTACATACATCCAGGCGGACGATTTCGGCTACGACCAGTACCTAACCAATGTTTCCTGGTCTCCTGACGGTAAGCTGATTTTCATCCAGGTTCTGGACAGAAGCCAGAAGCATATGCACCTGAATATGTACAGGGCCTGCGACGGCAAATTCCTGAGAACAGTACTTACTGAGGACAACGAAAAATGGGTGGAGCCGACGGACCCTCTGCATTGGTTCGGATTCTCCGGCAGATTCATCTACCGCACTGACAACAGGGACGGCTACAAGAGTCTCTACCTCTGCGACACGCTTGGCACAGTAACGCGAGTCACCAACGTCGCCGCTGACGTGAAATTCGTTGCCGAAAACGGCGAGAGCATCTTCTATACCAGCGCAGAGGTCTCCCCTGTCGAGCAGCACCTGTTCTCTGTCCGGGTCAATGTCTCCCGCAAGGGAAAGGTCAATGTCGGAACTCCTGTCAGGCTCACCTCCGATGAGGGATGGCACAATGTAAGTATCAATGAATCAGGCACATGGTTTATCGACAGTTACAGCAGTTTCAATGTCCCTGGCGTGGTGAAAGTGACTTCTACAGACGGAAAGATGTCCAAGACTATCTTCACCGCTGAGGATCCGATGAAGGATTATGCTACAGGTGAGATGACTCTGGGAACGGTAAAGAGCGCCGACGGAAAATATGACAACTGGTACAGGCTCTATCTTCCGGTGGATTTCGACCCTGCCAAGAAGTATCCGGTCATCCTGTATGTCTATGGCGGTCCTCATTCGCAGATGGTGAATGATTCCTGGCTTGGACAGATAAGGCTTTGGGAAATGTACATGGCGCAGCGCGGCTACATCGTCTATGTGCAGGACAACAGGGGTACGGAAAACCGTGGCGCAGCTTATGAGAAGGCCATCCACAAATACTGCGGACAGGCGGAGATGGCTGACCAGATGGCCGGGCTTAGCGAACTGATGACATTGCCTTACGTGGATAAGGACAGAATCGGTGTGCACGGATGGAGCTACGGCGGATTCATGACAATTTCGCTTATGACGAACTATCCGGAGACTTTCAAGGTCGGTGTTGCAGGTGGTCCTGTAATCGACTGGAAATGGTACGAGGTGATGTACGGAGAGAGATATATGGAGACGCCTGACTCAAATCCTGAAGGCTTCGCCGAGACAAGTCTGATCAACAAGGCGGTTGACCTGAAGGGCAAACTGCTTATCTGTCAGGGCGCTGTCGACAACACTGTCGTCTGGGAGCACAGCCTGAGTTTCGTAAGAGAATGTATCAAGAACAATGTCCAGCTGGATTATTTCCCATATCCTTGCGCAGAGCACAATGTTTTCGGCAAGGACCGTATCCACCTTATGGACAAGGTGACAATGTATTTTGAAGATTATTTATAAAGATATGAATACCAAAGATTTATACGCTCAGATCCAGGCCAAGAAGACCATGTTGTGCGTGGGTTTGGACACTGATTTCAACAAGATGCCCCAGCACATTCAGAAACTTGCCCAGGACGGAGAGATTGCTGTCCACGGGGAATTGTTGAAAGGCACTGCCCGCTCGCTGTATGAATTCAACAAGGCCATCATTGACGCGACTTCAGAGCATTGTGTAGCATACAAGCCGAACTTGGCTTTCTATGAGTGCTATGGACGAGAGGGCATGCTGGCGCTGGAAAAGACCGTAGATTATATCAGGAACAATCATCCTGAGCAGTTTATCATCGCAGACGCCAAGCGCGGGGATATCGGAAACACGGCCAAGATGTATGCCAAGACATATTTCGAGACAATGGATTTCGACGCTGTGACCATCTCCCCTTATATGGGAAGTGAAACTGTCACCCCATTCCTCGAGTATCCGGGAAAATTCGCTATCGTGGTAGCATTGTCCTCCAACAAGTCTTCTGCAGATTTTCAGATGGCGCAGCAGGACGGCAAGCCTCTGTATCAGGCAGTTATGGAAAAGATGATGTCCATCTCCAATCCTGACAACATGATGTTCGTGGTAGGCGCCACAAAGGCTGACAAACTCGCTGAAATCCGCAAGTTCTGCCCGGACAATTTCTTCCTCGTACCAGGTGTCGGAGCACAGGGAGGTTCCGCAGAAGAGGTAATCGCGCACGGTGCAAATGCAATGGGCGGCTTGCTTATCAATTCGTCACGTGGAATCATCTACGCCTCCAATGGTGAGGATTTCGCTGAGGCCGCCGGACGCGCTGCCGCGAATCTGATGTAAGGTTAGCGATCGGCGTTTTGCCGGTCTCCCCTGAAGAACTAAAGAATTTTTAAGAACGGACTATTTCTCAAACTGAGATTTTTCCAAAAACAGGCTGCTCACAAAACGTGAAGCAGCCTGTCTGTCATTTCCCGTAATATTAAATATCATCTTTCAGATGCTCCTTGGCGTACTCGAGTGTCACGGTAAATGTCTTTTTGCGCGAAGACGGAGCCTCAAACATGGCATCATCGAAAATTCTTTCACAGATGCCTCTCAGGCCACGCGCTCCGAGTTTGTTCTTGATGGCAGTATCGACTATGAGGTCCTTCACGCCATCTTCTATCTCCAGTTTGATGCCGTCCATCTCGAACATTTTCTCATATTGCTTCAATATGGCATTCTTCGGCTCTGTAAGAATACGAAGAAGTGAATCCTTGTCCAGACTGTCCAGATAAGTGACAATCGGAAGACGACCGATGATCTCCGGAATGAGGCCATAGGACTTCAGATCCTCAGGCGCCACATACTTGAGCAGATTGTTCTTGTCAATCTGTTTGGTGCTGCCTGCTGTGAAACCGATGACCTGAGTGTTCAGACGATTGGCAATCGACCTTTCAATGCCCTCAAACGCGCCACCGCAGATGAACAAGATATTCTGGGTATTTACATGAATGAACTCCTGCTCAGGATGCTTGCGTCCACCCTGTGGCGGAACATTCACGACACTTCCTTCCAGAAGTTTCAGCAGTGCCTGCTGGACTCCCTCTCCGGAAACGTCACGAGTGATCGAAGGATTATCTCCCTTGCGGGCTATCTTGTCTATCTCATCGATGAATACAATACCCCTCTCCGCCTTCGCAAGGTCATAATCAGCCTCCTGGAGAAGCCTTGAGAGCAGACTTTCCACATCCTCACCCACATATCCGGCCTGAGTGAGCACAGTGGCATCCACAATCGTGAACGGTACCTGAAGAAGCCTTGCTATGGACTTTGCAAGCAATGTCTTTCCTGTTCCGGTCGGGCCCACGAGGAGGATATTGGACTTCTCAAGTTCAACTCCGTCATCCACTTTGTCGGCCAGATTGTGGTTTATCCTCTTGTAGTGATTGTACACAGCCACTGACAGAAGCTTCTTCGCACGGTCCTGGCCAATGACATATTGGTCCAGGAATTCCTTGATTTCCTTAGGCTTCTGCAGTTTATTGATTTTCTTGGGTGCTGCCTTCTCAGCTTTTTGTCCTGAAACCTCTTTCAGATAATCGGCAGCCAACATGATACAGTCGCTGCAGATACAAGCCCCGTTCTGTCCCGGGAGAAGGAACGGAACCTGAGATTCCGGTCTCCCGCAGAACATACAATAATTTTGTGTCTTTTTTCCGGCCACTTTATTTCACCTTTTTCTTACTGGAAAGAATTCCGTCCACCATACCATAAGCCTTGGCTTCCTCTGCAGTCATCCAGAAATCCCTGTCAGCATCAGCAAGCACACGCTCGAAAGTCTGACCGGTATGCTGTGCAATGATGTTGCACAGCTCTGTTCTGGTCTTCTCTATCTCCTTTGCTGCAATGATGATGTCAGATGCCTGTCCCTGGGCGCCGCCAAGAGGCTGATGAATCAGGACACGGCTGTGCGGCAATGCTGAACGCTTGCCTTCAGTACCTGCGCACAACAGCACCGAGCCCATCGATGCCGCCATACCTGTACAGATGGTTGCCACGTCCGGTTCAATGATCTGCATCGTATCATAAATGGCCAGACCCGAAGAGACCTGTCCGCCAGGAGTATTCAGATAGAGCGAAATGTCCGCCATACTGTCGGTGGAAGCAAGGAACAGGAGCTGGGCCATGATGATATTCGCCACGTCGTCATCAATCGGCACACCAAGAAATATCACCCTGTCCATCATAAGACGGCTGAACACGTCCATGGATGCGACATTGAGTTTCCTTTCTTCGATGATGGTCGGATTTATATACGAATCCAGAGCCGATTCATAACGATGAAGGGTCGTAGAACTGATTCCACGGCCCATTCTCGCGAATTTATAAAATTCGTTATTGTTCATATTTCTTGGGATTAAGACTAAAGTGTACGGAAATCTTCTACTGAAACCTTCTCAGCCTTCAGTGTAACCGCACCCTTAACTGCCTCGATAACCTTAGTAGCCTCAACATTCTCTACAATGCGGCGGCTGGTATTCTCATCCTGAAGTACACGGGCAACACTGTCCTTGAGAATTGCCTCAGGAACATTTCCCATGCCGTATGAAGCATACTGGTAAGCAACATATGCCTGAGCTGCCTCGTGAACATCTTTTTCTTCGATCTTGAGGTCAAACTTCTGCATGATGTAGCCACGTACCATCTGCCAGCGGAAATCCTCAAAGAATGCAGGTGCCTCTTTCTCGATCTCCTCTTTGCTGAACTTGCCGTCATTGATATTGAACAGCCATCTCTTGAGGAACTCCTCCGGAAGCTTGATGTCAGCTTTCTTTACGAGATACTCGCGCAGATCCTTGGAAAGCTTGTAGTCAGACTCCTGCTTGTAATTCTCTTCAAGTCTTGCAGTTACAGCCTTGTCGAATTCCTCTGCATTGTGAACCTGGTTCTCACCGAAAATCTTGTCGTAAGTCTCCTGGTTCTCCTCTGCCGGAGCGAAAGTCTTCACTTCCTTCACTGTAACGTGGAACTCAGGTGCGAGAGAAGCGAGCTCCTCTTTCTTTACCTTGAGCATATATGCACGGTCAGACTCATTAGTAAATGCCTCGTTTACATTGACATCAAACTGGTCTCCGACCTTTGCGCCGAGGAACTTGGACTTAGCCTCGCCCTCTACATTCTTAACGCCTACATATGAGCCTTCAACGGTCTTGCCGTCCTGAGCGAAATCAACGATTACGAAGTCATCCTCACCTGCCTGCTCAGCATCCGTGAGAGAGCCGAACTGACGGAGAAGGTTGTCCTTCATCTCTTTCTTGGCCTCAGCAGAAACCTTGATCTCATAAACTTTCACTTTGTCATCCTTGGAAAGCTCGAAGTTCACCTCAGAAGTGGTGGCGATGTCGAACTTGAAAGTAAAGTCGTTGCCTGACTTCCACTCGATCTCCGGCTGGTCCTCACTTGGAAGAGCCTCACCTACCATCTTGATATTGTTTTCCTTAACGAAATTATTGATAGCGTCTGAAAGAACCTTGTTCACAACCTCGCCAAGCACGCGCTCGCCATAAACTCTCTCGATAAGGGACATAGGAACCATTCCCTTTCTGAAGCCCTTGAACTCGGCTGTACGTTTGCATCTCTGGAGTTCTTTCTTCTCAGCCTCAGCGTAATCATCGTGAGCTACAGTGACAGTGAGCTGGATATTAAGCTCATCAATCTGATTTTTTACAATATTCATCTTATTCAATATTTTATATTTTCAATGCGAATTTTTCTATGTGTTTGCGCGAGATTCAAGCCATCTCACACTTAGCCTGCAAAAATAGGAATTTTTCAGACAATTTCCAATCGGGAAAGCCTATTATTGTCTATACTGCTTGGGATAGACCACTCTTTCGTGATAAATCTGCCCGAGATATGACTTCAGCACTGATTTTATACGGCTGAGTTCCTTCAATGTAATATCTGCATTGTCAAGCTGTCCTGCAGCCATCTTGGCTGAAACGATGTTCTCCACGAACTTGTCGAAAGTCTCGGGAGTATTGTCCTTTAATGTACGCGAAGCGGCCTCCACAGTATCGCAGATCATGACCAGCGCCTGCTCCCTGGTCCAAGGTTTCTTGCCCTTATAATAGAACGCATCCGATTCGGCAGGGTTTCCGCCCTCTTCTATAAACTTGTTGTAGAAGAATGCCGTACAGGTAGTTCCGTGATGTGTGAGAATAAAATCGCTCACCACCTGAGGCAACTTGTACTTGGCAGCAAGAGCGAGACCGTCCGAAACATGTCTTATGATCATCTCTGCGCTTTCTTTGGGAGTAAGCCCGTCGTGGAACTTGGCGCCGAGGCTCTCGTTCTCCACGAAGCATTGCGGATTGGCAGTCTTCCCGATGTCATGATACATTGCTCCGGCACGCACAAGAAGCACGTCCGCGTCAATGCTCCTCGCAGCCGCATCAGCAAGGTTCATCACCTGAAGTGAATGCTGGAATGTCCCCGGAGCCTTCTGTGCAAGAATTCTCAGAAGTTTATTGTTAGGGTCACACAGTTCCTGGAGACGGGTACCTGACACAAGCGAGAATATCTTCTCCATCAGATATATGAGCGGATATCCTGCGACTGAAAGCAATGCCCCTAAAAACAAATAGAGCATCAGCCACAAGTCGTCGAATGCATTGCCCGAATTGATAAGCCGGAATCCGATGAAGGTCAGCAGCAGGCATACAAACACGAGCATAGCCGCCACGAACTGTCTCCATCCCTTGCTGAAAAACGGAAACACGAACATTGTCACCACTCCCGCAACCAGATTCAGCAGGAAAAGTTCCACGCCGTTGTGCGCGAAAATCAGCAGCGGCATCAATGAAACGACATACACCGGAAGCACTACCCGCCTTCTGAAAAACGCCAACAGATACAGCGCCGAAAGCGAGAACGGAATCATATACAGCAATGTCGGGTCCAGTTTGTCCACTGCAAACGCTGCAAATGCCGTCAATGTGAAGATGAACAGAAGATAAAGATACTTGTTCATCAGTTTGAATATGTCCGGGTTCGTGTAGAAAATGGAAAGGAAGAGTATCAGGACCAATGCCAATGATATCACTCCGTTACCGATCCACAGGAAAATCCTCGGTCCGTCATAGCCTAGACTCTCCTCATATTCAGCCTTGTACGAATCCAGCAGCTGCTGTATCTCAGCCGTCACTATTTCGCCTTTGGTCACGATCAGCTGCCCGGCGGTCACAAATCCGGAGGTCGGAGAAATATAATCCACAGACTCGGCATGCACCAAGTCCGTAGTTTCCTTGTCATAGATCAGATTCGGGACAATGATATCGTCGATGCCTACTGCATTGGCAATCGAATCCACCCTTTCGTACGGAAAATCCTTGGCAGTCTCTGAAATGACCTTTTCCAATGCTGAAGATACCGTATAAACATCGGAAGCCGGGGTTTTCACCGCACGTTTGTCTCTCTGGATGAATATGATATCGTCTGCAGCCGAGAAGTTCTCTTCCTTGGAAGAGGCCTCATCAGCCATCACTCCCCTTCTGTAAATATCAGACACGGCTTCGAGCATTTTCGGCCTGATCTGGCTGGCCTCGCCTAAATTCAGCTGCTCGATGCCATTCACCACTTTACGCGGAATTCCGTCGTCATATTTGTAATATGGCACTATACTGGAGCCTGCGGCATCTTTCTCAGCACGAAGTTGCTCCTGTGTTTTCAGGACAGGAAAATCTATCTGTGAAACCAATGTTTCATAAGGCCACGGCGTACCCTTCTTGTAGTCGTAGTTGAACTTTCCGTTCCTCGGCATCATCAGCAGAAGAATCAGGAAAAGACAAAATAGCGATATGTAGATTTTGGGATCGCGGGGAATTCCAGTCTTTGCCATAATGAAATACTATTTGAAAGGACTATCTTTTTCTCTGGCTATATACTTGTAAGTCAGTTTGTCAGTAAGTCTCGGGAACAGCCTGTGCGCAAGCACGGTAATCTTTCCGAGAGCCGTAAGAATCACCTCTGACTTACGTGAAGCGAGCGCTTTGGCAAGATATTCTGCACATTTTTCAGCACTCATAAGTTTGCCTTCATCCAGCGGGGTTTCTCCCTGGGCGCTTCCGTCTGCTGTCAATGCCGCATTACGCACATTGGAGGCGGTATAGCCCGGAGCAAACACCAACACGTTCAAGCCGTCTTTCAGGTGCTCGATTCTGAGTGTGTCCAGAAAGCCTCGGATAGCGTATTTCGATGCTGAATAACCGGTCCTCGCAGGAAGCGCGGAATATCCGGCAATCGAGATGACACCCACCACTGAGCCTTTGGACTTCAACAGCCACGGCAGCGCGAATTTGGTACAATTCACGGTTCCCCAGAAATTCACGTTCATAAGGGAATGGATCACAGAAAGGTCCAGGTCATTGAACATCGCCCTCATGGAAATGCCGGCATTGTTCACCAAGATATCGATTCCGCCGAATTTCTCCACAGTCTTCTCTATCAATGCCTTGCAATCCTCTTCTTTGGTAACGTCCGTCTTGACGCAGAGGACTTTGGACAAATCAGCATTGACAGAAGCGGCTTCAGCCTCGAGCTTGTCGAGATGACGGGCGGCCATGACGACCTTCGCGCCCAAGCTTCCGAATAATCTGGCAGAAGCCAACCCGATACCCGAGCTGGCTCCTGTTATGATTATCACCTTATCTTTAAAGTAAGACCGGTTCATAATGAAGTGTATTTTGGACTATTCCACAGTCATTGCAGCGATATCGTCTCCATCATAAGCACCTGCGTCGAGCTTGGCCTTGATTTCCTTGAATGCTTTGAGAGTATATTCGACATCTTCCATAGTATGGGCTGCCGTGCAGACGATACGGAAAATGACCATACCCTTAGGAATGACTGGATAGATGACCATAGAACAGAAAATCCTGTAGTTCTCACGGAGATCCTTTGCCATCTTGGTAGCCTGAGCGACTCCTCCCTTGATATGTACAGGGGTCACGCAAGCTTGAGCCTCACCGATATCGAACCCTTCTTTCCTGAAACCGTCCTGGATGGCATGGGTGATGGCCCAGCACTTCTTGCGGAGTTCGTCACCTTCCGGAGACATGATGATTTCAAGACGCTTGGTATTGCCGATGACGAGCGGCATAGGAAGCGACTTCGCATACATCTGTGAACGCATGTTCGCACGGAGATAGTTGATGATCTTGTGTGGACCTGCAACGAATCCGCCGATAGAAGCCATTGACTTGGCAAATGCGCCGATGTAAAGGTCAACCTCGTCCATGCAGTGAAGTGCCTCAGAAGTTCCGCGGCCGTGTTCTCCGAGAAGTCCGAAGCCATGGGCATCGTCAATCAGGAAACGGAAGTTGTATTTCTTCTTGAGAGCTGCGATCTTGTCGAGAATACCGAGCGCACCTGTCATACCATATACGCCCTCGGTGATAAGGAGCACACCGCCGCCGTTGGCATCAGCCTCAGCACATGCACGGGCAAGAACCTTCTCGCAGTCCTCGATATTGTTGTGACGATATTTGTACTTGCTGCCGATATGAAGACGGATACCGTCGAGCAGACAAGCGTGGCACTCTGCGTCATAGACGATTACATCATGACGCGCGGTAAGAGCATCGATCGTGGAAACGATTCCCTGATATCCGAAGTTATAGAGGAAGGCATCCTCTTTCTTCTCGAACTCAGCGAACATTTTCTCCAGCTTCTCATGGTATCTGGTATTGCCCGACAGCATTCTGGCGCCCATCGGGTATGCAAGACCCCACTGTGCAGCTGCTTCAGCATCCGCTTTACGCACTTCAGGATGATTTGCAAGTCCGAGGTAGTTGTTCAGACTCCAGTTCAGGACCTCTTTTCCGTTGAAAACCATGTGAGGTCCGAGTTCGCCCTCAAGACGAGGGTACATATAATAGCCGTAAGCCTGGTCGAAATACTGGCCGATAGGACCGCCTGAGTCTCTTTCAATTCTGTCAAAAATGTCTAACATATTGTCTAGATTTTAGATATTGTCGTATATTATGCGTCAATGTTTGCGTAATGTGCATTTTCTTCAATGAACTGTCTGCGTGGCGGCACATCATCGCCCATGAGCATTGAGAAGGTCCTCTCTGCCTCGGCAGCATTGTCAATGGTGATTTTACGGAGTCTTCTCTTGGACGGGTCCATTGTCGTATCCCACAACTGATGGTCGCTCATCTCTCCGAGACCTTTGTAGCGCTGTACTGTCACGCCCTTGTCAGAACCCTTTCCGAGTTTCTGGGTTGCTTCAGCACGCTGTGCGTCAGTCCAGCAATAGATCTCTTCCTTGCCTTTCTTCACCAGATAAAGCGGCGGAGTAGCCAGATAGACATAGCCGTTTCTGATGAGGTCAAGCATATATCTGAAGAAGAATGTCAGAATCAATGTGGCGATATGGCTTCCATCGACATCGGCATCGGTCATGATGATGACCTTGTGGTAACGCAACTTGCTGAGGTCCATTCTCTTCTCGCCGTTCTCGTCAGCCTGGGCCACAGTAACGCCAAGCGCAGTGTAGATGTTTCTGATTTCCTCACTGTCGAATGCCCTGTCCTCGGCTGCCTTCTCTACGTTGAGAATCTTACCTCTCAACGGAAGGATGGCCTGGATGCGGCGGTCGCGACCCTGTTTTGCTGTACCGCCTGCGGAATCTCCCTCGACAAGGAACAGTTCGCAAAGCTCAGGATTCCTCTCGGAGCAGTCCGCAAGCTTGCCCGGCATACCGGCACCTGACATGACCGTCTTTCTCTGAACCATTTCACGTGCCTTGCGGGCAGCAGTTCTGGCTGTTGCGGCAAGAACGACTTTATCGATGATGAGCTTGGCGTACTTTGGATTCTCTTCAAGATATTGGTCCATCGCTGCTGAAGTAGCCTGGGACACGATGGAAGTGACCTCACTGTTTCCGAGTTTGGTCTTGGTCTGGCCCTCGAACTGAGGCTCAGCCACTTTCACGGAAACCACGGCGGTAAGACCTTCCCTGAAGTCTTCCTGTGTAAGTTCCACCTTTACCTTCTCCAGGAGCTTGTTCTTGTCGGCATAGTTCCTCAACGAACGGGAAAGACCCATTCTGAAGCCCTGGAGATGGGTACCGCCCTCAATAGTGTGGATATTGTTCACATATGAGAGGATTGTCTCCTTGTAACCGTTATTGTACTGGAGGGCAATGTCGATAGGAATAATCTTGTCGGATGTCACACATACCGGTTCAGGAATAATCTCTTCCTGGCTCGCATCGAGATATTTGATGAATTCCTTCAATCCTTCCTGGGAGTAGAATACGTCATTCTTGTAGATCTGCTTTCCGGTAGGACTGCTGTTTCCGTTCGCATCGACCACATACTCGTCCACGAGGGTACGCTTGTCTGTCAATGTAATCTTGATTCCCTTGTTCAGGAACGAGAGTTCACGCATCCTGTTCGCAAGAGTCTCGTAGTTATAGATGGTAGTGACATTGAATATCTCCGGATCCGGATGGAATGTGATGGTGGTTCCCGTGTCTTCGCACTCGCCGATCACTTCTACCTGAGTCAAAGGCTTTCCTTTGGAATATTTCTGCTGATAGATCTTGCCTTCCCTGTGGATTTCTGCCACGAGGCTGTCCGACAACGCGTTCACACAGGATACACCGACACCGTGAAGACCTCCTGACACCTTGTAGCTGTCCTTGTTGAACTTACCGCCGGCGTGAAGAACCGTAAGAACCACCTCGAGAGCAGACTTGTGCTCTTTCGGGTGCATTCCCGTAGGGATTCCTCGTCCGTTATCCTGGACTCTGATGGAGTTGTCTTCCAATATTGAAACTTCGATGTGGTCGCAGAATCCGGCCATAGCCTCGTCGATACTGTTGTCCACGACCTCATACACCAGATGATGGAGACCTCTTACACCCACATCGCCGATATACATTGACGGTCTTTTCCTCACCGCCTCCAGTCCTTCGAGGACCTGAATACTGCCCGCAGAATACTGCTCTTCAGCTTCGCGCATCTTCTCGTTCTCTTCCATTATTTTCTTTCAAAATTTTCTGTTCAAATCAACTTGTCTGTCTGACTTTTTTAGAAACTGTTTTGAAATTATTCACAGAAGGTTTGAGT